>ERZ836877.80-NODE-80-length-147103-cov-14.054710_pt1 | contig 147103 bp, 129 predicted proteins | sample MGYA00519469_ERZ836877 | MGnify/ENA primary metagenome ERZ836877 (study PRJEB31850, sample SAMEA3708809) | human gut metagenome | biome: human gut; feature: human-associated habitat; material: faeces | place: China | collected 2014 ... | reverse complement strand
GAGCAGAAAACTTCATCAGGTGGAATTAATGTCGACATTAATCCCCAAAGTAAAGTAAAGGAAAATAAAGAAAACGAAAATAAACCAACTCTCTCCCTACCCTCTCCCTTACCCTCTCCCGAGGTCGTTCAGGAGCATGAAGAGGAGAGAGAAAAGAGAGAAGAAGTAAAAGAGGAAAGAATAGAGAGAATAGAGATGAGGGAGAGCAGTTATAAGGATAATTATGCCACGTTTCTCAATGAGTTCCTCGCCGCAACGCCCGCATCGGTCCTTGACCGCTATAACTCGGCTTTAGGCATCGACCGCAGCCGCTTTACGGCCGTGGCACGTCAGGTGATCGACGAGTGGCAGATGACAGGCGCCACGCACCCTTCATTCGCCGAAGCATCGCGCCATCTGCTCAACCACTGCCGCCGCAAACTCCAGGCCGATCCCCGCGCCGGCATGACCCGTCGTCAGAGCGACAACGACTACCAGCGACAGCGCCGCGAGGAGTACCGCGCGAAAACCGCGCGTCAGGAGCGCGATTACCGCGCCTCGGTGCAGGCTACGGGCCTCAACGGCTGGCAGCAGTATTGCAAAGCACGTGGCATCGATCCCACGGCCTCGGCCGCCGATGTGGCCCGCAGCATGGCTCAGGTCTCATGAGAAAGGGGATAAGTCCGACAGATCCGACAGTTCACACCGGGATGACCATCATGGGAATGTCGGAGTGGAAAAGGAGGCGGTGAGCTATGCCAGGGTTGAAGAGGCGCGCGAAGATGTTTTTCTTCTTGTTGGGCACTGCTATCAGGCTGACGTTGCGCTCGGCTGTCAGGCGGGTGAAGTCCTCGTCGGCCGAGGCCATCGACAGCGTGTCGATAGCAAACTTGTGGCCGGGGTAATGTGTGGTGCAGTATGAGCCTAATGCCGCGAGCGATTCGTTATCGACCTGCGAGCGCTTTTTGTAAGGAATCTTGACGAGCGTCACGTTGAGGCTCTGTACGGGCAAAAGGCGAAACAGTGCGTCGAGCGCCAGAATATCTTCCTGGTCGAAATTACTGAAGAACACCACATTGGTCAGGTCGGAGAAGTCGCGGATATTCACCGAATCAGGGACGGTGAACACCGGCACACGGCAGGTGTCGAGCACTTCGGCCGTGACGCTGCCCACGAGCTCGCGCTCCTTGGTGTCGGCGCCGCGGGTGCCCATGACTATGAGCATAGGGGAGTGGTCCTTGGCGAAATTGTTGATGCACTCTTCAGGGAGGCCTTCGGTGACAATGGTGTCGAATTTTACTGCCGGCAGTTCGCCCGATTTGATTTTTGAGATAAGGCGGGTTGAGAAATTCTCCATCAGCCGGTGTGCGGCCCGTTCGGCTTCGATGCGTGTCTCGGCCGTGTCGGAGGGAGTCTCATAGGTGAGATCGTCGTTGAGCTGGATGCGGTTGGTGAAGAAGGGGTCGTTGTAGGAGTGGAGCAGGGTGATGGTGGTGCGGTGTAGGGCGGCGAGACGGAAGGCTGTTTCGCAGGCGCGGGTGGAATAGTCTGAGAAATCGATTGGGGCGAGTATTACCGGCTTTTCTTCGGTAGGCTCGCCTACACGGTCGAGAAACAGCTCCTTGTTCTCAATGATTCTGAGGGCCATCGGCAGGTCGTTCTCATGGATACGGACTCTGACACCGGCCGAGACTACCGGGTTGGAGAGATTGACATTCTGCAGAGTCACCTCCACGCCTTCGCGTTCGAGCAGGCTTTTGAGAGCCAGTGCGCGGTCGTATGTGTGAATTGCTACGGTAATCAGTCTGTCGCTCATGGCATGCGTGAAGTTAAAAATGTCAGGTTTGAGGCGTTAGGCCGACAGGGATAAGATAAAAGAGAAGAGAGGAGAATGAGCAGTGATGATGCGATGTTGTTGCCCCGGGGGCTTTATTCAGGTTTCTGGGCCTTGATGATCTCGAGGGCCATGTCGTAGATGGTAGTGTCGTCAAGCACAACGATGCCGCCGTCGGGGCCCGGTTCGATGTGAACGCCTACGTTTTTGCCGAATTCATAGTTGCTGCCGCCGAAATAATTGCGGACGGTCTGTACGGTTATATTGAGTTTATCAGCGATCTGATGGGTTGCGCCATCGGGCAGACTGTCTTTGATGCGACGGAGCTCATTGAAAGTGATTGTTTTAGCCATAAGATTAATATTTAATATTAGTAATGATATTAGATAAATTCGGGTGTATTGTCTCACACCTGTAGTTTGATGTGGATAAATGTAGGATTAATTCATCAGATAAACAAATATTGTGATGAAAATATTTTGATTTTAGAGTATTTTTTCGATATCTCGGCCATTTATCCATGCGCGGTGGGTGTTGTCGACCTGTACGTCATACCATGTCTCGGTGAGCGAGTCGCTCTTGGCGGTGGCGCTGTTGAGTATCCTCACCTTGGTGCCTTCGTGGAGCAGCATGGCCTCTTCGCCGCGGTTGGAGGGGGTGCGCGGCACGGTGCTGAGCACTGTGGCGGGCGCGGTGATGATGGCATAGTCAGTGCGGGTGGCTATGGTGTGGGCGTGGAATGAGAGGATGACGGCTCCTACAGTGAGGATGAGCAGGGCTATGCCTCCGAAGAAGCCGGTTTTGCGCATCATCACTCCTGAGGAGAACATGTAGAGGGCCGTGCAGCCGAGGGTCAGGACAAAGAGTGCAAGGGCAGTCCACGCCCAGCCGTTGGAACTCATCCGCGAGGTGACGGAGTCGTAGGTGTTGGAAAGAAACGAGCCGTTGTCGCCCTTCTTGTCGACTATCCGCTCGTTGACGAAGTCAAGGTTGGAGCGGGCGTCGGCGTTGGAGGGGTCGAGGCGCAGTGCGCGTTCATACGCCAGTATTGCCTGTGCGTTTTTGCCCTGGCGGTAATAAGTGTTGCCGAGGTTATAGTAAAGGTCGGACGATGTGCCGTCATCCTTGATTGCCTGATTGTAGAACTGCGTGGCGAGTGCGTAGTCCTCGGCGGCGTAAGCCGAGTCGGCGCGGTCAGTGAGCGAGGAGGCGAATAGAGGTAATGAGGCTATGGCTAAAACCAGTGTCAGTATATATCGTTGCATGGCAGCTTAGAGTTTTGTTAGACGGGTGTTTTCAAGTCCATTGATGGCTTTTGTGGCGGTGTTGTAGACGTGGCTCATCTTTTCCTGAGAGCCCGAGGGTGTGTAGCGGGCCATCTCACATTCATCGAGGATCTCTATGAAGCTGTTGACAAGCTCCTCCGAAGCGCCGCGGTCAGTCATCTGCTGAGCTATGGACTGACGGGTGAGCTGCGACGAGGGTATTGAGAGTTTGTCGCTCAGGTAGCCCCAGAGGGCGCGGAGCATTTCGGCGTAGAACTGCTCGGAGTCGTTGCGCTTCATACACTGCGAGGCGGTGTTGAGGCGTCGGCGGGCAACCTTGCTGGCCTTCGAGAGGCGTGAGCGGACCACGTCGGCGTTGCGTCGGCGCGTGGCGCCGATATACACTGCCGTGCCGGCAAGTGCCGCGGCCAGAATAACGTAGATTATCCAGTACCAGCCCTTGGTGATCACATAGCCGCGGTCATGCGAAAGCTCGCCTACTCCCGAGTGGATGTAGAGGATGTCGGTGTTGCGGGCCTCAACGTCCTGGCGCTGGCCGGGAGCCACCTCAACGCCCTTCTGCACCTTGATGTCGTAGCTCTGAAGCTCAACGGTGTGATACTGTCCGTCGGCAGGGTTGAAATAGCTGAAAGGCTCGATGCTTATGGTGTAGTTGCCCACCTCCTTGGGAATGAAGGTATAGTCGATGCGTGTGGTTCCGGATACTGAAGCGCCGCTCATCTTGGCATCGGATGTGCTTTCGGGGGTGTACTGCTCGAATTCGGCCGGAAAGTCAATCACGGGGTCCTCGATATACTTGATGTTGCCGGTACCCTTGATCTCATAGGTGAGTGTTGCGGGTTCGTTGGTGCGGAAGCTGTTTGACGAGAGCGAGGTGGAGGCCGTGAATTTACCTACGGCGCCGTTGAAGCCGGCAGGAGCTCCGGCGGGAAGCGGCTTGACGTTGACCGAGGCGGAGTTGGAGTTGATTACCAGTGATTTGGGGTGAGGCTCGAGCTCGGTGTACATGCCGAAGTCGATTATGTCATACTGCACCACCGAGAGGTCGTAAACGCCCGAATTGATGGTGAGCTTGCCCGATTTCTGCGGGAATAGGATACACTTCTTCAGCAGTGCGGTATAATAGTCCTGACCGTTGACGTTCTCTACCTTGTTGAGCTGTGCCTGTAAGGGGACCTCCTCCACCAGGAAGCCGTCGAATGCCGGCAGGGTGGTGGGGCGGAATTCATTGATCTGATATTTGGTGTAGAGCTTGATGGTACACTCTATGGCTTCATTTTCGTAAGCCGTGGGTTTCGACAGAATGATGCGCACAAACACATCGTTGCCCGACACATTGCGGTCGGAGGTGTGGGTGTAGATATCGTAGATGTTCACCGGGTTGGGGGAGCGCTGGTTGCCGCTGGTGCTCTGTTGCGGATGGCCCGTGGCCTCGGCGATGGTGATGGAGGTTGGCTGGGAGGAGTAGTTTTTGCCGCCTACGTTGATGGTGGCGGGGGTGATGGTGTATTCGCCCTTCTTGTCGGCGCGGAAGGTGCAGGTAAACTCCACGGAGACTGACGATGAAGATTTACCGTTTATGACGGTCTGGTATGACATCTGCGACGATATCACAGGACCGTAAACCAGCTTGCAGCCATTGATCTGCGGGACTTTGGGCTGCGAAATTTGTCCTTCATTAGTGCGAAGTATGTATTTGATATAGAATTGTTTACCCTCCTCCACGCGGTGCGGTGCCTGAATCTGGAAGGTGGTTTTCGCCTGAAGTCCCGTGAGGGAGGCGAATATCATTGTCAGTGCCATCATTAGGCGTAAATGGCGTATCTTCATATCTCAAATTTGGCTATAACTCTATCTGAATTCTGTATTACTATGTGTCGGGGAGGCGGGATTACCAGGGCTTGTCGGGCTGACGGGAGTGCATGCGCACTTTCTCGCGCTCTTCCACGTCGCGGCGCACCTCATTGTCCTTCTTTTCTATGGCCTGAAGGATGCGCTGGGCGTTCTCCTTGCTTATGCCGTCAGGCTTGGCCTGTGGCTGTCCGCCCTGAGGCCGGTTCTGCTGCTGATCCTGATCTTTCTGCTGATCCTGCTGCTGTTGCTGCTGATCCTTGTTCTGCTCCTGATCTTTCTGCTCCTGATCTTTCTGCTGCTGATCCTGCTGCTGTTGCTGCTGATCCTGTTTGTCCTGCTGATCCTGGTCCTGCTTGTCCTGATTTTGGTCCTGACCGCCGCCACCGCCGGGATTCTGCTGCTGCATTATCTGGGCAATGCGCAGGTTCTGACGGGCCTTGTTGTCGGCGGGATCGATGCGCAGAGCGTCCTTATACATGGCTATGGCTCCGGCATAGTCCTTGGCGTTGAAGGCAAGGTTGCCGAGGTTATAGTAGCTTTTGGTGCGGATTGCCTTGTCGGCCGATTGGTCGGCGCCGAGCGCCATCAGTGCCGATTTGGCAAGATTCGTGGGGTGTTTGGGGTCATCCTCCTTCATGTCGGAGTCCTTGCCTATGTGGATGCGGGTGAGGGCGAGGTTGAAGTCGGCTATGGCCGAGAGGCTGTCCTCCTTAAGTGCTTCAAGATAGTATTTCTCGGCCTCGACGAAGTTGCTGTCGCGGTAAGCCTTGTTGCCTTTGTTGACGGCGGTGCGCACATGTTTCTCACGGATGGTCTTGTCGGCCGACGCGGCCATGGTGACCGAGGCCGGCAGGGTCGTGAGCAATAGGAGTAATGATATGATAGCTTTTGACATGACGGACTGTTATTTTGAGAAGAATTTGATGTTACGCAGCCAGGCGAGCTTGCTGTAGGGGAGCATCACTTCGATAATGAGCAGAATCAGTGCCAGGCCGGTGAAGAGGGGGAAGAGGTCGGAGGAGTCGGACGGGATGGCGGTGCGCACATATTCGGTCTTTTCGATCTTGTCAAGCTGCACCTTGAGCTCGTCGACGGCCGACGATGACGAGCCGGCTATGTAGATGCCTCCGCCGGCCTTGGCAATTTCGGCGGCTTCATCTTCGTTGAGGGCGGTGCGCACTTCCTCGCCGTTGTGGGTCATGAACTGACCGGGCTGTCCGCGGAGAGGAATCGGCATGGGTGTGGAGGTGCCCACGCCTATCACGTTGACCTCCACTCCGGCGTCCTTGGCTTTGCGGGCGGCTTCGATGGCATCGTCCTCAAAGTTCTCGCCGTCAGTGATGACGATAATCGTTTTCTGGAATCCGCTTTCGGGATCAAAGGAGTTGAGGGCAATGTCGATGGCGGCGCCGATGGCAGTGCCCTGCACTGTGGCTATGCCTGTGGAGAGCTCTTTGATTTTCATCTTGGCGTTTCGGATGTCGGGCGAGAGGGGCTGGATGGTTGAAGCGTCGCCGGCGAAGGCTATGATGCCCACGCGGTCGTCATTCATGTCGTCGAGAGCCTTCTCGAGGATGAATTTCGCGCGCTGCAGGCGGCTGGTGCCGTTGGCGGCTGTGGTTGAGGAGGCGAGCATGGAGTTTGACACGTCAAAGCACACCATCACCTCGATGCCTTCTACTTTACTCTCCTCGGTGTCGCGCTTGACGTTTTTGTCAGTCTTGACGTAAGGCCGGGCGGCGGCCACGATAAGGAGGGCCAGGGCGGTAAGCGCCAGAATCATCTTGATGCCGGGCATATAGCGTGAGGCGTTGGGCATGAGGCCGGCTATTACTTCAGGGCGGCCGAAGCGGCGCAGCTTTCTGCGGCGGGCGTAGCGGGCCAGCAGATAGAGCAATGCTATCAGCGGTACTGCCGCCAGCAGATACAATATATGTGGATTTGCGAAATTCATTGTCAGATAATCTTATCGGTCATTCAATAGATCAGGGTAGGCGGCGGAGTATGAGGGTGCGGCAGAGCAGCTCGAAGGCCAGCAGTGCGAGAGCCAGGAAGGCCCACGGCTGATAGGTTTCCTCGGGGATGGCGAACTTCTCGATGTCGATTTCCGATTTCTCGAGTTTGTCAATCTCGTCAAACACCTCCTGGAGCACATTATTGTCAGTGGCGCGGAAATACCGGCCGTCGGTTATGCGGGCTATATCCTTGAGAGTCTGCTCGTCAATGGTCACCTCCATGGTCTGGACAACGGTCTGTCCGGTGTAAGGATCGGTCAGAGGCACCCGGGCCATGCCGTTGTTGCCTATGCCCACGGTGTAGACCTTGATTCCGTTCTGGCGGGCTATGTCGGCGGCGTCGAGGGGGTTGACAATGCCGGCGTTGTAGGTGCCGTCAGTCAGGAGGATGATGCTTTTTGACTTGGCTTTGCTCTCGGTGAGGCGGTTGATGGCGCTTGCCAGGCCGTCGCCGATGGCGGTCATGTCAATCGACATCATGCCGGTCTCCACTTTATCAAGATAGGATGTAAGGGAGCCGTGGTCAGTGGTCATGGGCACGGCCGAGAAGGCCTCGCCCGAGAAGAGCACCAGGCCGATATTGTCGTGGTTACGCTTTTCAATGAACTGCTTTGCCATCTTCTTGGCGGCCTCCAGACGGTTAGGCTTGAAGTCCATGGCGAGCATACTCGACGATATGTCGAGTGTTATCACGATGTCGGTGCCGTCAGCCGTAACCTTTGACCAGCGGTTGTCCTGCTGCGGGCGGGCTATTATAATTATGAGTGTGCACAGCAGCAGCATCCTGACGCCGAACATGGCGTAGAGCAGATATTGCCTGAACGATGCGGGCAGCTTGGCAAACGGGGCGGTTGTCGAAATGCCCATTGACGGGAACCGGTTGCGCAGACGCCACACATACCATGCTGTCAGAGGCAGCACGATGAGCATGAACCACAGATAACCGGGATGTGCAAATTGCATTGTCATATATCGTTAGTTGTCTTTCTTCTTGGAGTTTTGTGAATTGTCGTCGTCGGCTGTCTTTTCGTCGGGAGCCTGCTCGGCGGGGCGTGTCACGTCGACAAACTGTACTGCCGACGAGTAGGCTGATTCGTTTTCATCGGCGCTCAGGCGGGCCTTGGCGAATTTCACGAAGTCGGCCTGTGTGAGGATCGGGTCAATAAGGTGTTCGAGCGGTTTGAGCTCGGGGTTTGACTTGATAGCATGACGGATCTGCTTTGATGTCATCTCGCGGGCATTGATGGCGAAGCGGCCGTGGAGATACTGGCGCAGAATGTCGGTGAGCTGGGTGTAATATTCCTTCTCCGAGCCTTTCTGCCACAGCTTCATGTCATGGAGCTTGGTGAGGCGCATCTTGGCAAGGTCGTAGGGCGGGATGGGCTTCTTGACGGGCATCAGCGGGATGCGGCCGTGGCGGAGCCATTTGAGGTAGACAAACAGCGCTATGCCGATCACCAGCAGGCCTATCAGAATCCAGAGCCAGTAGCTTATCAGCCAGTCAGGAATGTAGTCCACGAACTTCTTGGGCATGTCGGTCACGTCGCTGTAAGGGTTGATCTTCAGGTCAACGGGGTTGCCCTCTTCGTCCCACACCACGTTATTGGCGGAGTCGAGGTTGCAGGGGATGACCTTGAGTACCGGCGATTGGACGAAGATGGTGTCAGTGTCGGCCAGCAGATAGATGGCCGGCAGGCGGTACATGCCCGAATCGAATGACTGCACGGTGAAGCGCTGCGTGAGCTGGCGGCGGTTGTTGCCGAGATCCACTATCCTCGGGCTTTGGGAGGGAGCGGTGACTTCAACAGAGTCGCCGGGATATTGGGCTACCTCTATGACGCTGCGCGCCGGGATATCGCCGGTAAACTCCACGTTGAGAGCCGTGGTATAGCCCATCGTGATCTCAGTGCTGTCAAGGGTGGCTTTGCCGGCAATGTCGGCGGGGGCGGCAAAAAGAGCATTGGCAGTGGCCGAAGCGGCCACGGCGGCTATGACTGCATATTTGGTGATGCGTTTCATTATCTTACGCCTCGGGTCTTGAATAGTGCTATAAGTGATTTGACATAGTCCTCGTCGGTGGCCACCGAAGTGAAGTCGACGCGGCTCTTGTGCATGGTCTCGGTCATCTGCTGCTGGCGGGTGTACCACCACCGGCTGTAGGCTTTGCGCACCGATGCCGCCGAAGTGTCGATCCAGCGGGTGCGTCCGGTCTCGAGGTCGGCCACGTTCATCAGTCCCACGTCGGGGATCTGCGAGTCGCGCTTGTCGTAGACCTGTATGCCAATGACATCGTGCTTGTTGGCGGCCAGCTGCAGGGCCTTGGAATAGTCATGCTCGTCGATAAAGTCGGAGATAAGGAACGTGGTGGCGCGTTTTTTGAGCGCGTCGGTGAAATAGCGGAGCACGAGCGCTATGTCAGTGCCGCTGCTTTCGGGCTGAAAGTCGAGCAGTTGGCTGATGATGAACAGGATGTGGCGCTTGCCTTTCTTCGGAGGGATGAATTTCTCGATCTTGTCAGAGAAGAATATCACACCGATCTTATCGTTGTTCTGAATGGCCGAGAAGGCTATGGTGGCGGCAATCTCGGCGATAATCTCGCGCTTCTCCTCGCCCACGGCGCCGAACAGGCGGCTCCGCGACACGTCAATGAGCAGCATCACCGTCAGTTCGCGTTCCTCCTCATACACCTTCACGTAAGGGTGATTGTGGCGGGCGGTGACGTTCCAGTCAATATCGCGGATGTCGTCGCCGTACTGATACTCGCGTACCTCCGAAAACATCATACCGCGGCCTTTGAAAGCCGTGTGGTATTCGCCGGCAAATATGTTCTGCGACAATCCGCGGCTCTTGATTTCGATTTTACGGACTTTTTTCAGCAGTTCATTCGCATCCATGACGTTGTCCTATTATATAATGTGTAAGGTGCATCTGAATGGCTGTTCATCAGGGCACCTCTACTTTATCGAGAATTTCGGAAATGATTTCGTCGGCGGTGATGTTGTTGGCCTCGGCCTCGTAGGTCAGACCGATACGGTGACGGAGCACGTCGTGGCACACCGCACGGACATCCTCGGGAATCACATAGCCGCGTGAGCGGAGGAAGGCATAGGCGCGGGCCGCGCGGGCCAGACCGATCGACGCACGGGGCGACGCACCGAACGAGATGATCGAAGTCAGGTCGTTAAGACCGTATTCCGCCGGCACACGGGTGGCGAATACGATGTCGACGATATAGCGCTCGATCTTCTCGTCAAGATAGATCTGTTCCACAATCTTCTGGGCCTCGATGATCTGCGAGGGTTCGAGCAGCGGACGGATCTCGCGCTTCTCGGGATTGATGTTCTGACGGATGATCTGCATCTCCTCGTTGCGCGAAGGATAGCCGATGATCACTTTAAGGAGGAAACGGTCAACCTGGGCCTCGGGCAGGGGATAGGTGCCTTCCTGCTCGATGGGGTTCTGGGTGGCCATTACGAGGAATGGCGAGTCGAGGGGGAAAGTCTTGTCGCCGATGGTCACCTGGCGTTCCTGCATGGCCTCGAGAAGTGCGCTCTGCACCTTGGCCGGAGCACGGTTGATCTCATCGGCCAGCACGAAGTTGGCAAAGATGGGGCCGCGCTTGATCTGGAATTGCTCCTTCTGGACGCTGTAGACCATCGTACCGATAACGTCGGCGGGGAGAAGGTCAGGGGTAAACTGTATTCGGCTGTATTTGGCATCGATGGTCTGCGCAAGGGTCTTGATGGCCAGAGTTTTTGCCAGACCGGGCACACCCTCGAGAAGCACATGGCCGTTGGCCAGAAGTGCTATAAGCAGTGAATCCACAAGGTGCTGCTGGCCTACGATGGCCTGATCCATACCGTGGATCACCATATCGGCAAAATTGTGCTTTGATGCCACAATTTCGTTTAGTTCCTTAATATTGACAGGTTCGCTCATGAGAATATTGTGTGATTTTACTTTTATAGTTTTTCGTTATGGTTGATGAATTAAATTTCAGGATGTCGCTATGTTTATAACACAAAATTACGGATAGATGTCAGGCAAAGTATAAAATAGGATGTTAATTTTATTTATTATTCCTTTCCTACGCTTTACTATTAAATATTTTTATACGAAACGACTCTGTGCTAAAAACATTTTAAGCTAATAGCCTAAGCATTAATGCGGCATTTCTGCCGCATTAATGCTTACTAAAACAATTTGGAACCGCCTTCGGCAAAGAAGAGCACATAGGCGGCGAGGGCAAGCGCGGCCACCACCAGGCCGGTGATCAGACCGAGCAGGAATCCGAGCCCCATTCGCGATTTTGGCTGATGGTGATAGGTCACGAACTCCTCTTCGTCCTCAGGAATATAGACAGGCGAAGGCTGAGGTGCCTCGGCCTCTTCCGGCACATCGTCAGGCACCACGGTGACAACCTCTTCTATCTCTTCCTTGGTCTCTACATCTGTTTCATTCTCTTCCGGTTCTGTCCCGGGCAGTTCGGGCGGGAGAACGGGTGCGGGCTCTTCGGCCGGCAGTTCGGGAGGAAGAACCGGCGATACGGCAGGCGCTTCGGGCTCTTTCTCAGGCTCGTTGATAACGGGCTCGGCTACCGTTACTTCCGCTTCTTCGTCGGCTGCCTCAGCCGGCTCCGTTTCGGCGGCTTCAGCTATCTCCTCATCCTCTGAAATGATCTCTGTGACAGGCTCCGGCTCGGCTTCGGGCTCCGGCTCCGGAGCCTGCGCGATATCGGGCGTCCTGACGGCTTCAATCTCTTCGTCGGCGATCGATTCGTCAATCTCCATCGGGCGGAACATGGCGAAGGGTTCGTTGATTTCGGCGGCAAATTCAGGGGCCGGGATGAAGGTCACGGGGTTGTCGACATCGGGGGATATGGCGAAAGTGCCGAGTCCGTCGACGGTAACCGATTCACCGCTCTCGACAGCCTCGATGACCACACGGTTGAAGAAGTCCTTGATAAAAAGCTCGGCTTCCGCGGGCATGATGCCGGCACGGTCGGCCAGGCGCTCTGCCAGCTGTTTCAACGGTATCTTGCTGTTCATCCTACTATCCGTTTGCGAAGTACGACACTCGTTTTAAACACCACGTTAATCTCAGGCGGCAGTATGACCCGTCGGCCGGTTGACCGGTCAATATCGATCCGCTCGTCGGTCTTTACCGGCGTGAAGTTCCCGAAGCCGGGAATCGCCACCTGGTCAAGGTCTGAGCAATAATCACATATCGTCTCTGTCAGCATGGCTGACAGCTCGGCGCTTCGTTCTGGACTGTAAGCTGTAGTCGCTGAAAGCTTTTCAATGAATTGGTCGTGAGTCATAATGCTACTCTGCTATATTATAGATAATTATATCTCGGATGAGAGGCGGCCATCAATAGTTGCGGGCAAAGATTACGCGCTGTTTCGATGGGCGGCCGGTGACCATGCACACGCCGGGGGTCTTGTCGCCTTCCAGAGGGATGCATCGGATGGTGGCTTTGGTTTCTTCCTTGATTTTCTCCTCGGTTTCGGTGGTGCCGTCCCAGTGGGCGAGGATGAAGCCACCCTTCTCGATCTCCTCTTTAAATTCGTCGTAGGTCTCAACAGTGCGGGTCATCTCCTGGCGGTGGGCGAGTGCCTTCTTGTAGATGTTGGCCTGGATATCCTCAAGCAGACCGGCCACATACTGAGCGATGCCTTCGAGCGGACGCTCGAATTTCTCGAGAGTGTCGCGGCGCATCACCTCTACGGTGCCGTTCTCGATGTCGCGGGCACCGATTACCAGGCGCACGGGCACACCCTTGAGCTCGTAGTCGGCAAACTTGAAGCCGGGACGGCGGTTTTCGGCGTCGTCATACTTCACGCTGATGCCGAGCTTCTTAAGCTCGTCGACTATTGGGCGGATATGTTCGGAAATCTGAGCCAGCTGGTTGCTGTTTTTGAAGATGGGTACGATAACCACCTGGATAGGAGCCAGATGGGGAGGGAGCACAAGGCCGTTGTCGTCAGAGTGGGTCATGATCAAGGCGCCCATCAGTCGGGTCGACACGCCCCATGAGGTGGCCCACACGTATTCGGGCTTGTTTTCTTTGTTTATGAAAGTAACGTCAAAAGCCTTGGCGAAGTTCTGACCCAGGAAGTGGGATGTGCCGCTCTGGAGAGCCTTGCCGTCCTGCATCATGGCCTCGATGGTGTAGGTCTCGATAGCGCCGGCAAAGCGTTCGTTGGCGCTCTTGACACCCTTGATCACAGGCACAGCCATATATTTTTCGGCAAAGTCGGCATAGACGTTGAGCATCTGAACGGCTTCGGCCATAGCCTCGTCGTAGGTGGCGTGGGCGGTGTGGCCCTCCTGCCAGAGGAATTCGGCGGTGCGGAGGAACATGCGTGTGCGCATCTCCCAACGCATCACGTTGGCCCACTGGTTGATCAGCAGGGGGAGGTCACGGTAAGAGGTGATCCAGTTGCGGTAAGTGTTCCAGATAATGGTTTCGGAGGTGGGGCGGATGATGAGTTCTTCCTCAAGCCTGGCGTCGGGGTCAACCACCACGCCGTTGCCGTTAGGGTCGTTCATCAGGCGGTGATGGGTCACCACCGCACATTCTTTGGCAAAGCCCTCGACGTGCTCGGCTTCTTTGCTCAAAAACGATTTGGGGATAAGCAGGGGAAAATAAGCGTTCTGTACGCCGGTTTCCTTAAACATTTTGTCAAGCGTCTGCTGCATCTTTTCCCAGATAGCATAGCCGTAAGGCTTGATTACCATACATCCTCTGACGGCCGACTGTTCAGCCAGGTCAGCTTTGATTACAAGATCATTGTACCACTGTGAGTAATTGTCGGCTCTTTTAGTAAGGTCTTTGAGTTCCGTTGCCATATTCTATTTCAATTATTTTATTTCGTCTTAATTACTGATTACTAATTACTTTACTAATTACTAATTACTAATTACTAATTGCTAATTGCCAATTATCTAAGCGTTCCGCGCTGAGCCTCCTCGATCATCCGCGGTCCGGGGATGAAGTACACTTCGAGGCGCCTGTTCTCGCGCCGGTTTTTCCTTGTGTCGTTGCTTTTGAGGGGCTCGTTGCTTCCGAGCGAGAAGGGGATGATGACAATATCCTCGGGCATCTTGCCCTCGTCGATCTTGTCAAGCATCCAGTCATATATGGAGTTGAGGCGCGCCAGCGACAGCTGCTCGCGGTAGAATTCGGAGCCGGTGTCGTCAGTGTGCATCGCTATCATGACCTTATACATATAGGGGTCACGCATCATGGGCAGCAGCTTGTCGAGGCTGCGTGAGGCGTAGGTTGACAGCAGAGTGTCGTTGGGCAGGAAGAGGTCGTCGGTGGGGATGGTCACCAGTATCACGTCGTCGTCACGCATTATGTCGACGATATTGTCGGCCATAAGCTGTCGCGCCACTTTGGTCTGATAGGCCGCCACAGCCTTTTTTGCCGAGTCGGGGACTTTGGGCGTCAGTATGTTTGGCTCGAAATCCATATCCATGAATGTCTCTTCATGGTAGTCGGGATAGGGGTCGCTATGCTGGGCGCCGGCCGTCAGCGGCAGGCACAGGGCCATGGCCGCCGCAGCGGCGGCCGCGGCAATACGGTTCTTTATGCTGATGAAGTTGATTTTCATTTTAGGTTGAGGAGATTTTGATTGGGAGGGGTGAGAGGGGAGTGGAGGCGAGGGTGACTACATCTGCGAGTCAAGGAAGTCCTCGTAAGCGAGTTCGCCGAGCACCAGAGGCCTCACATGCTCGGACTTCACCTCGGCGAGCTTGTCCTTGCGCAGCATACGTGTCACGTAGTCAATGAGTTCGCTGACAATGTCAGTGTCGTCATCATCGTCGGGGGCGGAGTCAACGTCAAGCAGACCGTTCTGTTCGTAATAGTCCCATATCATGTCGACTATGTTGAGCAGCTGGTCGTCGTCATACTCGGGCTGCAGGCCGGTTTCGGCCTCGAAAGCCTTGCGCATATAATCTATCGCTGTATCTTCGTCGTATTGTGTCATATTCTGAACTATTTAATTATAAATCGGTTATGCCTTCGGGCAGGTTCATTGTCACTCTCTTGGCCTCAGGGTCGATATCCACGAAAAATTCCTCGGCAAATGGCAGATAGAGTGTACGGCCGTCAGCGCCTTCGGCAATGAGCAGTACATTCCGGGTCGAGTCGTCGTAATCCCTGATCACACCTAACGGACGGCCATCGGCGTCAGTCACCTCGAAGCCTTCGAGGTCGGCGGCATAGAGGCCGTCGGAGCCGTCGGAGTCGGTTTCGTCGTAGCTCACCTCGGAGCGCAGGGCGTAGATTTCCTTGCCGGCGTACTCTTTGGCCTCGGTTTCGGAATCGATGCCGTCAAGCTTCAGGAGCACCGTAGTGGCGCTCTTGTCGCGGACCGTGTCAACGAAAAACGGCACGAAGATGCCGTCCATGTCCAGAACCACGCACCTGAGGGCCGCCAGTTCCCCGGTGTCGAGGTCAGTCTCGGCCGTGAGCTCGCCTTTGATGCCGTGAGGCTTGATGAAGGTGCCTATCGAAGTGAGTTCCGATTGCTTTATCACTGCGGTTATTGCTCTGAAGGGTAGGGAATTATTTTTTCTTTTTCTTTTTGCCTGCGGGCTGAGCGGGGATGATATACTCGTGGAGCTTCATCTGGTCGGGGGTGATGCGTATGGCGCCGTCTGACATCTCGTAGAGGTCCTTAAGCACTCGCGCATCCTCCACACCTTCGCGGTTGACCTCGGTGAGTAGCTTCTTCATCTGGTTGGCCAGCAGGCGTATGAACTCGTCGCGTTCCTCGCCCGGTTCCATGGCGGCGGCCTTGGCAATCATCTGCTCCACCATCTTGCCGTAGGTGCGGCGGTAAGGGATATTTTCCCGGTAGTCAACGCGGTCAGGCAGGGTGTGGAGGCTGTCGGGACGGATTATCTCGCAGGGGTAGTCAATGTCGAGCCGGAAGTCAGACATGATGGCCAGGTGGTCCCACAGTTTGCTGCTGTATTCTCCGCCATGCTTGAGCTCGGGGAAGAGATTGGCCATCGAGGCCACTATGGAGTAGGCGCAGCGGGTGCGCTCGTCGCGGTCCTCAATCGTCACGCAGTGGTCAACCATCTGCTGGATGTAGCGGCCGTATTCGGGGAGCACAAGACGCTTCTGCTGAGTGTTGTATCTTAACATGTCAGTGTCTAATCTATATTAGATGTGTAATTTGATTCAAAATTACATGTTTTTTCCCACATGCAAAAATGTAATATATTACATTATGTTAATTTTACAAAGAATCCGCCCGACATACTTGCCGAGCGGATTATGGAGCCTGTTAAATGACGGTTGATTACATGTTCATGCCGCCGTCGACCTGGATAACCTGGCCGGTGACGTAGCCTGACATGTCGGAGGCGAGGAAGGTGGCCACATTGGCGATATCCTCCACCTGGCCGCCGCGGCGCAGAGGAATCTTCTTGCACCATTCGGCGCGGATATCCTCGGGCAGGGCTGCTGTCATGGCTGTCTCGATAAAGCCGGGGGCGATGGCGTTGGCGCGGATGCCGCGTGAGCCTACTTCCTGGGCTATACTCTTGGCCAGGGCGATGAGGCCGGCCTTCGAGGCTGCGTAGTTTGACTGGCCGGCGTTGCCGTGAACGCCTACCACCGATGCCATGTTGATGATGCTGCCCGAACGCTGGCGGAGCATGATGGGGAGCACTGCATTGATGAAGTTGAATGCGCTTTTGAGGTTGACGTTGATCACTGCGTCCCACTGCTGTTCGCTCATTCTCATCATAAGGCCGTCCTTGGTGATGCCGGCGTTGTTGACAAGGATGTCGATCGAGCCGAAGTCGGCTTTCACCTGATCCACAACCTCTTTGGTCTGGGCGAAGTCGGCGGCGTTGGAGGCATAGCCTTTGGCTTTCACGCCGTAAGCGGCTATCTCTTCCTCAGTCTTTTTGCCGTTTTCATCTATCACGAGGTCGGTAAATGCTATGTTGGCGCCTTCCTGGGCGAATTTCAAGGCTATTGCCTTGCCGATGCCGCGGGCGGCGCCGGTGATAAGAGCTGTTTTTCCTTCAAGTAGTTTCATTGTTGATAATGAGTTTGGTTGTGAATTATTTCTCTTGATTCTGAATTTCTGATGGTTGTACGGGGCGGGCTCTGAGGCCTTCGATCACGAATTCTATCACGCTTTCGGTTATGGCAGTGATGTCGGCTCCGTAATAGTCAAACGAATTGTTGACCTGACAGTTGTCAATTGACGACAGTGTGAGCGCGAGGGTCAGCGACACTCGCCGTGCCTGCTCGGGATCAAACACTCCGCTCTCCACCCCCTGTTCAAGCAGCGAGGCAAACAGTGTGCGCTCCTTCGCCACGGCGAGTTTGTTGACTTTCTCCATGCGGCGCAGATCGCGCGAGAAAAGGGCGCGGTAACGGTCATGCTTGGGCTGGGGCCAGTCGGAGGTTATCTCTATGCGCTTGTGAAGATACTCGCGGAGCTTATCCTCCACGGGCATGTCGCTCTCCACCACGTTTTTGAGCTTCTCGATCACTGCGTTGCTCTGACGCTCGAGCACGGCGTTATAGATCTCTTTCTTGTTCTTGAAATAGGTATATATTGTGCGGCGACCCTTGTCGGAGGCCTCGGCGATATCGTTCATGGTAGTGTTCTCCACGCCTTTATAGGCGAAGAGCTGTCGGGCCACTTCTATTAGTTTGTCACGTGTCTTGCTTACCATGAATGATTATAATGAATTGCAAAATTACTCAAAAATAACGAAATAATGTTCAAATGACGGTGTTTTTTGCTGTCGCATCAGCTTATTTTGAGTAACTTCGTACATTATTCATACCCTGATACATGTCACGTTTACTATACAGCTGCCTTGCTGCAATCCTTTTGATATTACCTCTATCTTCCTATGCCATAGATGTCTACGGCACATCAATCCCCGGGCTCGAAGCTGATCTGGCGGGAGTTTACGTGGAGAATCTCGCCACCGGCGAAGTGCTCCTCGACGTCAACGGCGAGATACCTATGCTCCCGGCAAGCGTCACAAAGCTTGTCACCTCGGCCACAGCCCTTTCGGCCCTCGGTCCTGACTGGACCTTCTCCACGCCTGTCTATGCCGAAGGGAAGATTCACGACGGTGTGCTCAAAGGCAACATCGTCATCATGGCCTCGGGCGACCCTACCGTCGAATCGCCGAACTTCAAGGAATATAACGGTCTGCCGGACTCGATTGCGGTAGCCTGCGCCGCCCTCGGCATCTCAGCCATTGACGGCTCGGTGATTGTGGACCACGGTTCATATATCGAGACTCCCGTGCCTGCCGGATGGACTGACGATGATATCGTATGGCCATACGGTGCAGGCCTTTTCGCCATGAATTTCAAGGGCAACCGTGTGGCGCTCACCATGCCGGGAGCCGGGATTTCGCCCGAAACGCCGGGTGCCAAAGTGAAAACCAACGGCCCGCGCAAGGGCGACCGCTTCAGCCGTGCCCGCGGCTCTAAGGTCATCAACACCTATCTGCCGCGCCGCTTCAAAGGGGCGACGGCACTATCCAATCCTGATCCGGAATCATCGTTTGTCAAGGCTGTCAGCAACGCTCTGACCGATGCGGGCATCACTGTGGGCACCTCGCCGGCCAAGCGCCACAAGAAGCACCGCACATTGCTCGTTGACCATCAATCGCCGCCCCTGGCCGATATCCTCACTTCACTGATGATGCGCAGCGACAATCTCATGGCCGAGGGAGTGCTCCGCGCCCTTGCCCCGGAAAAGTCAATAGATGAGGCGCTTGAAGCCGAGCTCAAATTCTGGCAGAATAACGGTGTCGACACCTGCTCGTTACGCATCAACGACGGCAGCGGTCTCTCGCGACTCAACCGCATATCGCCTTATGCTTTGGCCGATGTGCTGGTGTGGATGCTTGACCATAGCGATAATTTCCTGACCTACCTCGACATGTTTCCGGTGGCGGGCGTGTCGGGCACATTCCGCTCGTTTGGCCGCGACACGTCGCTCGAAGGTCGCCTGCGCTGCAAGACCGGCAGCGTCAACGGCACCCAGACCTACGCAGGCTATGTGGTCAACGACGCAGGCATACCCACGCACGTGGTGGTGGTGATGGTCAACGGATTCAAGGGCTCCCGGGCCGCCGTCCGCCAGACCGTACGTGACCTTCTGCTTGAGGTCATAGGATGATTTTTTCGGATTTTTGAAATGCTCTCTGATAATTTTTGTATTTTTGCATCAAATACATCCCGAATAGCATGGACTCGAATTTTACCCGCATGATGGACCTCTGCCTCGAGATTGAAGGTCTGATTTCTCTCGCCGGCTCACGCCGCAATGCCGCCCCCGGCCGTTTGTATGATCTGTTGCAGCTCAAGGCTTCATTGCTGCTCGATAAGGTCAGCGCCCTTGGCGCGGTCGTACCGCCCGTGACCGTATGTGAGGCCGAAGAGGTGGCCGATGCCGACGAACAGGCTACCGCAGCCGCCGTCGAACTTGAAGAAAAGGAAGATGCCACCGACACAGCCGCCGACAATATCGCCGTAGAGCTGAATCCCGTTCCCGCGGCCGATGATATTGCCGACGTTGACGTCGATATCCCTCAGCCCGCCGAAGTACGTGATCTCGCCGACGATATCAACCCTGCCGCAGAGCCCTCTGAGGCTCCAGTTCCGGTCAGCACACTGGCTGACACTATCGAGGCTCCCTCGTCGCGCAACGAAGCGCTCCTCTCCGGCGAATTCTCGCTCAACGACAAGTTCCGTTTCCGTCGCTCGCTATTCTCCAACAACGACCGCGAAATGGCCGAGGCTCTCGCCGTGGCCGACTCCATGAATTCGGTATCCGATCTCGAGGACTACTTCTATAACGACCTCTGCTGGGACGCCCAGGATCCCGAGGTCATCGACTTCATGCGCATCCTCACCCGCCGACTCGAAAAATAATGTCAGGTATTCTTTACATAGTCCCGACGCCGGTGGGCAATCTGGCCGACATGTCGCCCCGCGCCGTCGAGGTGCTCCGCTCCGTTTCGCTCATTCTTGCCGAGGATACCCGTACGAGCGCACCGCTGATGAAGCATTTCGACATCTCCACGCCCATGGCCAGCCATCACAAGTTCAACGAACACGCCTCGCTCGAATCGTTGATGATGCGCCTCGAAGGAGGGGAGGACCTTGCTTTGGTCAGCGATGCCGGCACACCCGGAATCTCCGACCCCGGTTTCCTGCTCTCGCGCGAATGTCGCCGCCGCGACATTCCCGTCATCACCCTTCCCGGCCCCACGGCCTTCGTGCCGGCGCTCGTCGACTCCGGTCTGCCCTGCGAGCGCTTCTGCTTCGAGGGCTTCCTCCCTCCCAAGAAGGGACGCGCCACCCGCCTTCAGGAGATAGCTGCCGAGATCCGCTCCACTGTGATCTATGAATCGCCTTTGCGCCTTGTCAAGACCCTCGGCCAGCTTGCCGAAGTGTGCGGCGCGGACCGCGAAGCCTCCGTGTCACGCGAGATCTCCAAGTTCCACGAATCAACCGTCCGCGGCACTCTGTCCTCGTTGGCCGACTATTTCACCGCCAACCCGCCCCGAGGCGAGATAGTGCTGATATTGGGAGGCCGTCAGGACGAAACAGCCCGGGGTCCCCACAAAAACAAGTATCGTCAGGACGACTGATATTTGACTTTCTTTAGAATTGCTGAGCGCGATTTTGGCCCATCCTGCCATTATCTTTGCAGTAGTAAACCATTAAACTCTCTTTATCATGTCTACTGCATCAACCTCATCGTCACTGTCATCATCACAGACCACCATCCTTTCAGCCCACGTAATTGACACCGTACGCGCACTTCCCGCCAAAGAACGCGAAGCCATAGCCCGCGCCCTGGCCGACGAAATCCTCTTAGGCAATGATCCTCTTGACAGCCTCTCCCCCTTCCAGTCAGCCCTCTACGCCATAATAACCTTCTACATCCGGCGCGACACCGCCCGCCACCTCTGATTGATCAGGGATTGCTGATTGAGTCGAGTTCCATTGAGGCAAGCTCCCATTCGCTCATGGCGTTCTCGAGCTTTTTCTGCATGGCGGTGTGCTCGGCGAAAAGTTCCTCGTTGTATTCGCCCGTCGACATTTTCTGTTCCAGTTCGCTTATCTTGCCTTCGAGCTCGGAGATTAGATTCTCGCAGTCGCTGACGCGCTTCTGAGCTTTGCGAATCATCTTGTCGCGCTCCTTCTGCTGCGCGTAGCTCATTTTTGAGCCTGCCGGGGCAGGGGCGTCTGAACCCTCTGACGCGGCTTTTGCAGTGTTCTTCTCGTCGGCCTGTTTCGACATGGTGGGCGATTTCGACAGTTCGAGCTCGGCCAGCGATGCCAGCTTCTTCTTCTCTAGAAATTCGTAGATGCCGCCGAGACACTCGCGGACTTTCCCGCCGCCAAACTCATAGACTTTCTCCACAAGGCCGTCGAGGAACTCGCGGTCGTGGCTCACCACTATCACCGTGCCGTTGAAGTCCTTGATGGCCTGCTTGAGGATATCCTTGGTTTTCATGTCGAGGTGGTTGGTAGGTTCGTCGAGTATCAGCAGGTTGACAGGCTCAAGGAGCAGGCGTATCATGGCCAGACGGGTTTTCTCGCCGCCCGACAGCACCTTCACCTTTTTGTCGGAAGCCTCGCCGCCGAACATGAATGCGCCGAGGATGTCGCGGATCTTGGTGCGTATGTCGCCCACGGCCACGCGGTCAATGGTGTCAAACACCGTTATCTCTCCGTCAAGCAGCTGGGCCTGGTTCTGCGCGAAATAGCCTATCTTCACGTTGTGGCCTATCTTTAGATTGCCTGTGAAGGGAATTTCGCCCATGATACATTTCACGAGCGTCGACTTACCCTCGCCGTTCTTGCCCACAAACGCCACTTTCTCGCCGCGCTTGATGGTGAACGTGGCGTGGTCAAACACCTGATGGTCGCCGTAAGCCTTGCCCACGTTGTCGGCTATCACGGGGTAGTCGCCCGAGCGGGGCGCCGGCGGGAAGCGGAGGTTGAGATGCGAGGTGTCGACTTCATCGACCTCTATGCGCTCTATCTTGGCGAGCTGCTTGATGCGGCTCTGCACCTGTACGCTCTTGGTGGCCTTGTAGCGGAAGCGCTCTATGAACTCCTCGGTGTCCTGAATCTGCTTCTGCTGGTTCTGATAGGCGCGCATCTGCTGTTCGAGGCGCTCGGCGCGCAGGGTCACATACTTGGAGTAATTGACCGCGTAGTCATAGATCTTGCCGAGCGAAATCTCGATGGTGCGGTTGGTGACATTGTCAATGAACGCGCGGTCGTGGCTCACGAGCACAACGGCGTTGGCCTTGGTGATTAGAAACTGCTCGAGCCACTGGATTGATTCGATGTCGAGGTGGTTGGTGGGCTCGTCGAGCAGCAGCACGTCGGGCCGGGTCAGAAGTATCTTGGCCAGCTCGATGCGCATACGCCAGCCGCCACTGAATTCCGATGTAGGGCGGTTGAAGTCCTCGCGCACGAATCCCAGACCGATGAGTGTCTTTTCCATCTCAGCCTCGCAGTTCTCGCTCTGCTCCATTGCCAGACGCTCTGTGAGCGAAGTCATCGAGTCGATGAGCTGATGGTACGATTCCGAATCGTAGTCCGTGCGCTCGGCCAGTTCGGCGTTCATGCGGTCAAGCCGCGCGTTCATGTCATGGATATGTGAAAACGCCTTGCGCACTTCTTCGACCACCGTCAGCGAGTCACTGATCTCCATCTGCTGCGGGAGATAGCCTATGGTGACATCCTGAGGCACGGCCACGCTGCCTGACGTGGGTTGCTGGAGGCCGGCTATGATCTTGAGCATAGTCGATTTGCCCGCACCGTTCTTTCCCACAAGGGCTATCTTGTCCTTGCGGTTGATCACGTAGCTGATATTGTCAAAGAGAGATTTGGCGCTGAACTCAACGCTGAGATTATTTATCGATACCATTGTAAGACTATAGGAAAATCTTTGCAAAGTTAGTGAAAATCCCCGGCGCTGACAAATCAGGCCGAGGATTTAAAAAGTAATGAAGTTGAGAGGCTTGGTTATTTGCGGCGGCGGATGTAGGTGCCGCTTTCGGTTATGACGATGTCAACGGGGATATCGTGTTCCTCGGTATCGACTTCGTCCATCAGCTGAAAGTCGTATGCCACGCCGATCTTCAGCGCCTTGCTTCGTGAAAGCAGTCGGTCATAGTAGCCCTTGCCGCGTCCCACGCGGTTGCCATTGCGGTCGTAGGCTACGGCGGGCACTATGATCATCTCCATAGTGTCGGGGTTCTGCAGGTCATCGCCCTCGGGCTCTTCGATGTGAAACGCGCCGAGCTGCAGGCGTGTGCGGCTGTAGGGGAGTATCTCGAGGTCGAGGCCGTTGACGCGGGGCAGGAAGAAACTCTTGGTGCCGCTCCATTTGTCAATGAAGGCGCGTGTCGACAGCTCGTCAGGCAGCGAGCGGTAAATCAGAATGTTCCGGCTCATGGCGAATGCCATAAGATTCTCCAGCCTGTCAAACACAGAGCGGGCGGCGTTAAGCCGCTCTTCGTCACTGAGCAGGCTCTTGCGTGCTTTAACATGCCGGCGTATATTGTCTTTATCCATCGTCTGTTTTTGATAAAAGGTATCAATAAGCTAACAATCGTCGCCCCGCCAATGTTCGGTTTACTCCCTGACGGGCTTTGCGGCGTGGCCCTCCCGGGTCTCGCTGACGGCGCGCTGAACCGAAATGTCGGTGTCGTTGATCACCTCATAGTAAGCCGAGGTACCGAAGATGTCGCGGGCTATCATGCTCTTGAGGATGTCGAGAATCAGATTGCGCGATATGTTGATGTAATACCATCGCGGAGCTATCTTACCCTCTCGGTGGGCATAGTTCACAAAGTCGTTGAGCAGCTGGTCGTCAGGCGGAAGCATCGACAGGAGTTCAGGCACGTCGAGCGCCTGTTCGAGACGGTGACGGTTGGAGTCGATGTACTTGAACGAATATTTGTGGAGCAGTCCGGCGTTGAACACGCTGATGTAGTATTTCGATATTCCGGCCGTGTCATTGGGCACATAGATGTCAGGTATGATACCACCGCCTCCGAACACCTCGCGGCCGCCCACGGTGTGGAATATCTGGCTGCGGTCAATCAGAATGGAGTCGGCGTTGAAGCCCTCGCCGTGGTTGTAGCGCTCGGCAATCTCGTTGAGATACTCGTCGGTCGAGCCGGGCGAATAGCTCTTCTGGATGCAACGTCCGGAGGGAGTGTAGTAGCGGGCTACGGTCAGGCGGATGGCGCTTTGGTCAGGCAGATCGATCTGCTGCTGCACGAGGCCTTTGCCGAAGGAGCGGCGGCCGATGATCAGACCTCGGTCGTTGTCCTGGATGGCACCGGCCAGGATCTCGCTGGCCGAGGCCGAATATTCGTCGATGAGCACCGTCAGGTCCTCTTTCTGGAACGAGCCGAGGCCGTTGGCGCGCGACACGGCGTTCATCTCCTCCTTGCGTCCCTTGGTCGACACGATGACGTCGCCCGAGCTCAGAAACTCGTTGGCCATGCGGATTGCCGCGTCCATCATGCCGCCGCCGTTGCTGCGGAGGTCGAGGATATATTTCTTCGCACCGTCATAGCGCAGCTGGGCCATGGCGTTGAGAAACTCATCGTAGGTGGTCTCGCTGAACTTGTTGACCTTGACGTAGCCTATCTCGTCGTCAATCATGTAGGCGGCGTCGATGCTGGTCATCGGTATCTCGCCGCGGGTCACGGTGAAGGTCAGCATCTTGTCGGCATTGTCACGCTTGACGCCGAGCTTCACTTTCGTATCCTCGGGTCCGCGGAGGGTGTTGACCACCTTCTCCTGGCTCCAGTTCTTGCCTGATACTATCGAGTCATCGATCGTTATGATGCGGTCGCCGGCCAGCAGACCCACTTTCTCCGAGGGGCCTCCTGACAGCACCTCCACCACGGTGATGGTGTCAGTGAGCATGTTGAACGTGATGCCGATGCCTGAGAACGAGCCTCGGAGCTCGTCGTTGGCCGCCTTGAGGTCCTCGGCCGGGATATAGGCTGTGTGAGGGTCAAGCTGCGATAGTAACTCGGGGATCGCAGCCTCCAGAAGGCTGTCGGTATCGACCGCGTCGACATAATCGCGGTCCACATAATCGAGAATGGTCTGAATTTTTCCGTAGGCGTCGCTTTCATGATTGTTGCGGCCGCCGAACAATAGCGATCCGAGCCAGATGCCCAGCGCAAGTGCGGCCGCGATGATAAGCGGCACCCACACGGTGACGCGTTTAAAAGCTTGTATCATAAAGTTGTTTCAAAGGTTCTGTATATGTATGCATTTCACACCGGCCCGCTCCAGCAGTTCAAGACCGTCGGTTATGCGGTAGGTCTCGTTATAGACCACCCGCGATATGCCGGCCTGGATGATGAGCTTGGCGCACTCGAGACACGGCGATGCCGTGACGTAAAGTGTGGAGCCGTCTGATGAATTGTTGCTCCGGGCCACCTTGGTGATGGCGTTGGCCTCGGCATGCAGCACGTAGGGCTTCGTGTGGCCGCTTTCGTCCTCGCAGATGTTTTCAAACCCTGACGGTGTACCGTTGAAACCGTCAGATATGATCATCTGGTCCTTGACGAGTATCGCTCCTACCTGTCGACGCTGACAATAGGAGTTCTCGGCCCAGATGCGGGCCATCCTCAGGTAACGTCTGTCGAGCAATTCCTGTTTATCGGTATTCTCCATCTATTCTATGTGATTTGGTGCGCAAATATAGTCACTTTTTCCGATTATTCAGCTATTACACCCCATTAACTTTTCACCATGCTTAATTTAACTGAAATACTTATAAAAATGCATTGAAAATCATAATTTAAGCCTTTCGGCATGCCGTTTCCGGAACTTTAAAGGCCGCTTGTAGGTTTGGTATTTATACCTTCATCTTAATCCGTATGCAACTATGAACAGTAAAAAATTTCAGAATCTTCTGGTAGGGTTGCAAAGCAATATGCTGAATTTCGCATATATCCTGACGTCAAACCGGGATGATGCTTACGATCTTCTTCAGGACACTACTCTCAAGGCTCTTGACAATGAGGACAAGTATATGGAAAATACCAATTTCAAGGGCTGGGTGTTTACGATCATGCGCAACATCTTCATCAATAATTACCGGCGGTCAGCCCGCAGTGCGGTGACGGTCGACACTACCGAGGATCTATATCATCTCAATGCTCCGCAGAAGGCTTTCTCGTCGCCTGAAAATTCTTATACCGTCAAGGAGGTCAACAAGGCCATCAACAGTTTCACTCCCGAATACCGCATACCGTTCGCCATGCACCTCTCGGGCTATAAATATTCCGAGATTGCCGAGCAGATGAATCTGCCGGTAGGCACCATCAAGAGCCGCATCTACTATGCCCGCCAGCGTCTGCGCTCCGAGCTGAAGGATTACCGCGATTAGTAGCCTTCAGCTTCGGGCAGAGAAGCCGGTTCGGAGTCGTCAGGTTCGGAGAATTTTTCGGGCAGACGTTTCTTGGCCTTGATGCCGAGCTTGCGGAGACTTTCGGCCTGCCTGACGAGGTTGCCGCGGCCTGTGGAGAGCTTGTTCATGGCGTCGCCGAAGGTTGACCGCAGCTGGGTGATTCCGGAGTCAATCTTCTCCATATCCTTGACGAATCCAACGAATTTGTCATACATGCTGCCTGATTTTTCGGCAATCTCTATGGCGTTGCGGGCCTGGTTCTCGGTGTTCCACACCTGCTTGATGATGCGCAGCGAGCTGATGAGCTGTGTGGGCGACACCATCAGCACACCTTTCTCATAAGCCTTGACCCATAGTCCGGGATCAAGCGTCATGGCGGCATTGTAGGCGGCCTCGTTGGGTATAAACATCATCACGAAGTCCAGGCGGTTCTTGCCGAGATAATCCTGATAGTTTTTGTTGGCGAGCTCGTTGATGTGTTTGATTACCGATGCAAGGTGCATCTTGCCGAAGCGGTCGGCATCGGCCTGAGTCTCTGCATTGCTGTAATCCATATATGCTGTCAGCGACACTTTCGAGTCGATGATCACCACTCTCCGGCCCGGGTAATAGACCACCACGTCAGGGCGCAGCATGCGGCCGTTCTCGTCGCGCAGGGCGTTGCCGTCGGCGTCGCGCTGTTTCTGCACCTCATATTCCTCGCCGCGGCGCAGTCCGGAATTCTCGAGTATGTTTTCGAGCACCATCTCGCCCCATTCACCCTGCTTCTTCGAGCTGCCTTTCAGTACATTGGCCAGCTCACGGGCTTCACGGCCCACATTGTTGTTAGTGTCTATGAGCTCCTTGATGCGCTCCTGGAGCGAGAAGCGCTCGCGGGCTTCGGTGTTGTAACACTCGTCGACCTTTTTGCGGAAGCTCTCGATATTCTCCTTTATGGGGTTGAGGATTTCGCCGAGCCGCTCCTCGTTCTGTCGTTTTAGCGTGTCGGTCTGCTGAGTCATGATGTCGTTGGCCATCACCTTGAAGCTGGCCTGTGACTGCTCGAGCAGCTTTTCCTGGCCGGCTTTTATCTCGGCCACCTCTTTGGCGTGGCTCTCCTTGAGAGAGGCGATTTCAGCGTTGAGACGCTCTATCTCGCGGCGCGAGTTGGAGGCGCTTTCGGTCAGTGCGGCGTTCTCCCGGTCGAGCGCAGTGATTCGGGCCGACGATTCCTCGAGCCGGACTTTTGCCTCGGCAAGCGATTCCTCGGCGACATTCAGACGCTCCCGGCTGCGCACACTTTCGCTTGTCTCGGCGGTATGCTTGCGTATGTTATTAATAAGGAGAATAATCAGTGCGGCGCAGAGAACTGCAAGTATGACAAGGGCTACGGTCATTGTATAGTATTGTTAACCGGGGTGTGTCAAACCAGTTCGTTGACACACCCCGGAGTATTATGGATTAATCAGCTTTATCAGTGGATGGGATGGTATTCCACGAATGCCTCCATGGCTTCGTAAGAGGCGAGGCCGAGGTTCTCGTAGAGCTTGGCTGTGGCGCGGTTGCGCTCTTCGGCGCGCTGCCAGAACAGACGGTCGTCATCGCCGAGGAAGGGAGCGTTCTCCATCTGGCTCTGGTGCTTGAGGATGGAGTTGCGTTTGAAGCGGAGCTCTTCGGGGCTGATGGGCACAGCCATCTCGATATGGTCGATTTCCCATTCTGCCCATGCGCCGCGGTACATCCAGATGCGGCAGTCAGCCATCCAGGGCTCGTCGCGGAGCTCGTAGAGAGCGGCGAGAACGGCGTCGGTGCACACGCGGTGTGTGCCGTGGGGGTCGGCGAGGTCACCGGCCACGAAGATCTCGTGAGGTTTCACATCCTCGAGGAGTTTCTTCACGATGTCGATGTCGGCCTCCGAGAGGTCGCCTTTCTTGATGGTGCCTGTCTCGTAGAAGGGGAGACGGAGGAAATGGATATTCTGGGGCTTGACGCCGATGTAGTTGCAGGCGATGGTGGCTTCGGCCTGGCGTATCATGGTCTTGATCTCGCGGATTTCGCGGGTATCGGTCTCTCCGGCCTGTTTGGCGGCAACGAACTTGCGCACACTGTCCGAAAGGGTGTTGTAGCCGTCAGTGTCGAACTTGAACATCGGGGCGATCTTGTCCATCATCAGGAAGTAACGCATCATATCTTCGTCGCCTACGGCAATATTGCCTGAGGTTTCGTAAGCCACATGCACGTCGTGCTTCTGGTCAACGAGGCGCTTCAGAGTGCCGCCCATCGAGATAACGTCGTCGTCGGGGTGCGGGCTGAACACGATGACACGCTTCGGATAGGGGTTGGCGCGCTCGGGACGGTAGGTGTCGTCGGCGTTGGGTTTGCCGCCGGGCCAGCCGGTGATGGTGTGCTGGAGATCGTTGAATATCTTGATGTTGACGTTGTAGGCTGAGCCGTAGAGGGCGAGGAGTTCACCGAGACCCCAGTCATTGTAGTCCTTGTCAGTGAGCTTGAGGATGGGCTTGCCGGTCATCTCGCAGAGCCATACTATGGCGCGGCGGATGAGCTTGTCGTTCCATTCGCATGAGGTCACTTTCCAGGGCTGGCTGATGCGGGTGAGATCCTCGGCTGCGGGGAGGTCGACAACCACTTTGGCGTGAGGATGTCCCTGGAGGAACGAGGAGGGAACGGCTACAGAAGCGGGATTCTCGACAGTTTTCTTGATGATGGCGGCATTATTCTCGCCCCAGGCCATGGTGAGGATGCGGCGGGCGCTGAGAAGGTTGGAGATGCCGAGGGTGATGGCGGTGGTGGGGACGTTCTCGCAGTTATAGTCCGAGGCGATGATGTGACGGGCTTCGCTGCCGAGGAGCACCAGGCGGCATAGGCTTGAAGCGGCCGAGCCGGGTTCGTTGAAGGCCAGGGAGCCGAGTGCGCCGATCTCGCAGATAGTGATGTCAATGCCGCCTTCGTCGGCTATAGACTGCTCGTAAGCCTTGCAGTACTCATACATGTTTTCTTTGGTGACTGCAGGGTCGATGGTGCGGATGTTTTCGGGCTTTATGTCAATATGGTCAAGAAGTACCTCCTTGAGGCGTTTCAGTGTGCAGGGGCCTCCGGGGATGAGAGGGAAGAACTCGCTGATGTTGAAAATGATGACATTCTCGAAGCTTACTTCGCCTGCCTTGTGCAGACGGATGAGTTCGGCGTAGACGCTGTGGGTGCCGATGCCGGCGCCGGTGGCGAGCACACATTTGCCTTTTTCGGCCACATAGCGTTTGATGTAGCGGACAATGTTGTTGGCGAGGAACACACTGCCGTCGGTAACTGTCTCGAAGATACGTGTATACACTTTTTCTTCGCGAGTAAGTGCGGTGAGTTCAATCTCGCCTTGGGGGTCATAGTACCGGCGGGGAATCCGGTCAAGTTTGATTTGTGAACTGAGGTTAGTTTTCATGATTATGATGAACTTTAAGAGTATGTTTGACTTTAATCCGTCTTATTTCAAGGATTTGATCCGGCAATAAAATCAGCCGCACTTGAAAGGCGTAATTTTTCACAAAGTTAGTTTTTTCTTAGCTTTTAACGAAAAACTCGTCAAAAAAATTTCCAAAAAAATACCGTCAGTCAAGGCCTAAATTATGCCATGCTTCTTCAAATTCGCCCGGTTTGAAAGGATTGGAGAAACGCTCGTGTTGATATGCTCCCGTCTTTTTTTCCGGCGTGTCTGCCCCCTCTAACCACCTCAAGGTGATGGCGACTGTGCCGCCTGGCTGTAGCGGTTTCTGATGCCTGACGTCGTTGATATACCATTTCTCGGATTCAAAAGCAAGCCTGATAACCTGATCTTTGGTGAGGATGAATGTGCGGAAGGTGGGGTTTTTCGAGGAATTATCGACGTTTACGAATATCCACGGACATACGATTTTTTCTTTAAGGGAATTGAGCGCCTTGGCGTCATCAAACACTCCGCTTGTGCAGAAGTCACCGTGAGTCAAGCCGATATTGAATGACCGGGCATTGTTAAATGAAGATTTTACTTGAATCGAGATTAAGGATCCGAAAGCATCCTTGCTGCATAATATGTCGGCCCACTTGGCGTTTTTGACGGTGAAGTTGATGTTGGACGCGATGTAACCGCGGGCCAGAAGCCGCATGATGACATAGTGCTCGGCAATAGCTCCTTTTGATTGTCTTGATAGTTCGATCATGATTATAGATTGGTTTATGTCAGACAAAGATAATGAATAATGTGATCTAAGACATCTATTTCGGCCGTATTTCGCAAATATTGATTACCTTTGGACATGATTTTACGGAAGGCTACTTTTGATGACGTTTCTGACGTGATGCGGATTTTGGCGCAGGCACGGCAGGCGCAGCGTCGTGCCGGATTTCGGCAGTGGGACGACGGATATCCGTCGCCTGATGTCGTGGAGGCTGATATCAGCAACGGCGTCGGCTATATTCTTGATGATGGAGGTGTGGCGGCCGGATATGTGGCGATAGCCCGGCGCGATGAGGAGTATGACCGTCATCCCAAGCTATGGGACGTCACGATGGACTACGCCGTGTTTCATCGCATTGCCATAGCCGACGACTACAGAGGCCAAAAACTGTCAGCCACGTTATTTGATCAGGCCGAAGCCCTTGCTGTCCGGATGGGAGCCAAAGCAATCCGGATCGACACCGGCCTTGAAAACCGTCCCATGCAGCACATTCTCGCAAAAAGAGGCTACACCATCCTCGGCCAATGCACCTTCACCTGGGGCGAACGTCTTGCCTGTGAAAAACAGATAATCTGAAACTACTTCATATCTGCCTCAAAATAGTAAAAGATTGGTTTAAACGCAGATGGAGCCCTCGCGGCTTCGCCGTATTGGGCTTCGCGGGATGGAGCGGGATTTACGCAGATTTTCGGATTTTCATTTGTCGGTGTGGCGGTAAGTTTGTAAATTTGAGGTTTGAAACGCCACTCATTATCAAATAACTAATTAAAATCAACAATATGAATGATAAAATTAAATCATTGTTATGTTCTAAAAGTTTTTGGTTTAGTGTGGCTGTTATAGCCGCGATAATCTGTGCGATCTCCTTTCTGATGCCCGGTCACGAGAAGTCGGAAGAACAAAAGAAATCAGAAGATATTATACCAGAATATCCCGAAAAGGAGACGTTCACTGTCAATGGTGTATCATTCGATATGGTGCGAGTAAAGGGCGGAACTTTTGAAATGGGATCAGATGACTCGGATGCCTTTGATAACGAAAAGCCTGTCCATCCCGAGCCCGTCAAGAATTTCTATATCGGCTCGACCGAGGTTACACAGGATCTTTGGAAGGCAGTGATGGGAAGCAATCCATCCGAATTCCGTGGCGGCAATCTGCCTGTTGAGAATGTTTCATGGTATGACTGTCAGGAATTTTGCAATCGGCTGAGTGCTCTCACCGGCCGCAAGTTCCGACTGCCCACCGAGGCCGAATGGGAGTATGCCGCCCGCGGTGGCAACCGCTCCCGGGGGTATAAGTACAGTGGTGGTGATGATATTGGATCCGTCGCGTGGTACGATGGTAATTCGAATTACAAGACTCATCCTGTGGCATCAAAGCAGGCTAACGAACTTGGACTCTATGACCTGAGCGGCAACGTGTGTGAGTGGACATCCGGCTTTTATAGCAGCAATTATAGGTTTAAACGCGGTGGTTCGTTTCGAGTCTATCGTGGCAGCAGCTGTCTCAGTGATGCCCGCCGCTGCCGTTCGGCCTTTCGCGACGGCCTCAGCCCCGACAGCCGCGGCGACTTCCTCGGCTTGCGCCTCGCCATCTAAATTTACAATCTTAATGCGTCATCACCGGACGAATAATGTAAGCTCCGGTCCAATTGCGGAAACATGCATAAATCCGTCCCGAGTCGAACACCGCAGGAGTTCCTTTAGCGAGGAGTAATCTTTTCCATCAGGCGATGGTAAATAAAATTTTTCGGACGGAAATGCGGCGGGGTTTTGCAAAAGTCTCGGGGTTTTTGTAAGTTTGCGGGTAATTAGGAAAATTGAATTAATTCATCCAAATAAAATCTATTCCAATGAGACTCATTATCGAACCTGACTATGATCAGGTGTCACAGTGGGCTGCCTGCTATGTGGCTGCCAGAATCAATGAAGCAAAACCTACTGCCGAACATCCTTTTGTGCTCGGTTGCCCCACCGGCAGCTCGCCCTTAGGCATGTATCGTCATCTTATCAAGCTCAACAAAGAGGGTAAAGTATCGTTCAAACACGTGGTTACCTTCAACATGGACGAATACTGCGGCATACCCCGCGACCATGAGCAGAGCTACTATACATTCATGTGGACCAACTTCTTCAATCAGATCGACATCCTTCCCGAGAATGTCAACATCCTCAACGGCAATGCCGCTGACCCCATGGAAGAATGTGCCCGCTACGAAGCCAAAATCGCTTCCTATGGCGGCATCGACCTGTTTCTCGGCGGCGTAGGACCCGACGGTCATATCGCTTTCAACGAACCCGGCTCGGCCCTCACCTCAAAGACCCGCATGAAAACCCTTACCCGCGACACCATCATCGCCAACTCACGCTTCTTCGACAACAACGTTGACCTCGTGCCCAAGACCGCGCTTACAGTAGGCGTAGGTACCATCATGGCCGCCAAGAGCGTACTTCTGATTGTCAACGGCCACAACAAGGCCCGCGCACTCCGCCACGGCGTAGAGGGCGGCATCAGCCAGATGTGGACCATCTCCGCTCTTCAGATGCATCCCAAAGCTCTCATCGTGGCCGACGACGCTGCCTGCGAAGAACTCAAGGTAGGCACCTACCGCTACTTCAAGGACATCGAGAGCGCCAACCTCGATCCCGCCACCCAGCTCTGATTTATTTTAGATAAGATGATACAGGAGGCTGTGACGATCGTTTGACACAGCCTCCTGCTTTCTTTAGCGATCCCTGATGACATGACTCACAATTATCCTCTAAATCAGCTTTTCTGGGAATGTACTCTGCGTTGTAATCTGAGTTGCCGGCACTGCGGAAGCGAGTGCAAGGTCGATTCTCTTACGGAAGAGATGCCCTTTGACCATATCATTCCCGTTCTTGACAGCATCAGACGGCGACAGCCCACGACCAAATGTATCGTGAACACAGTAGGCGGCGAGCCGCTCGTTCGCGCCGATATAGCTGATTGCGGCCGGCAGATTGTCAAACGAGGCTTTTACTGGGGAATGGTTTCAAACGCCATGCTGATTGATGGTCCGATGATGCGGGAATTGTCGTGCAACGGCCTTTCGGCCCTCGCTATTGACATCGACGGTCTTGAAGCGCAGCACAACTGGCTGAGATGCAATCCTGACAGCTTCAATCGGGCTTATAACGCTATAGGGCACATCCGCAAGGCACCTCACCTGGTGTGGGATGTGATAACATGCGTAAACCGCATCAATTACCCTTACCTTGAGGAGATCAAGCGCATGCTTATCGATGCCGGAGTCAAGAAATGGCGTTGTTTCACCATAGCCCCGATGGGAAGGGCCGAAAGCAATGCCGATCTGCAGATTGACGATGAACAATTCCGTGGCTTGATGGAGTTTATCTGCAAAACTCGGCAGGAAGGCGAGATTAATCTGTCATATTCCTGTGAGGGATTTCTGGGTGAATATGAGAACAGGGTCCGTGATCACAGGTTTATCTGTGTTTCCGGTCTGAACGTAGCCTCGATCAGGTCAAACGGCGATATTTCCGGATGCCTGAGCGTCAGATCCGACCTGAGTCAGGGTAACATTTATCGCGATGATTTCTGGGATGTATGGACCAACCGTTTTGTGCCGTTCAGAAACCGCAGCTGGATGCGGACTGCCGACTGCGTTGACTGCAAGGTCTATGCCGCATGCCGCGGAAACGGCATGCATCTCCGTCGGTCTGACGGCAGCCTCATGACATGCCATTATCAAAGGCTTCAACGCACTTCCCCGAATATATTTCAGTAATTTAAAGTTAAGACTATGGATAAGAATGATGAAATCGATGATCCCGGCAAACTGATATATACCGGTGATATTAATGATAATGACTCAACGGAAGATCCGGTTGTCGAAATAGAATCATATGAAATAACCGAGGACAATATATGTATTATAGAAGAGGTCTATGGTCCCCCCGATGAATGGTGGAAGTATGATATAGCAGTTGAGTATGGCGGCCCTGCTGACTGGGATGAGATGGATATAAAAGAGATTAGAAATGATAATGATCAAATTATTTTTTCCGAAGATTCTGATATATCAATTGAATAAATTACTATGCAACCGGATGAGCGAAAAATAATCGTGGACGCAGATGACAAGCGATACAATGGTATGCCTCCAAGGCATACGCATTCTTTTGAACAAAGGGAAATTATGCCGAGGCCTTGTGTCTACGGCCCTCCGATACCGTTTGAACCGGAAAAGGATGAAGTGCCGCCACGCCATGCATATCCTCTTGACCCAAGGAAAATTGTACCCCCTTGTGTTTACGGGCCTCCAATCCCTTTTAAACATGAGAAGAAATCATTCCTTTCAAAACTCAAATCAATCTTCTGTATAAAGCGTAAAAACAGAGGTTAGGCTATGTTTTAAAATACACGACAGGCAAAACTGAATCGCAGTTATTGCCTGTCGTAGTATTTTTGTTGTATGAACTCGCCCTGTTATTATGGCTTAATAGATGATTGCCATTTTTGTTGTAAACAAGCTGTTATTCGCGGGCGAGGATGAGGGCGGAGCGGGGCTCTACGGTGATTTTGCCGCCCTTGACGCTGCCGAGGCCTTCGGCGTTGATCCGGCCGTCGCGGGCTATCACGGTCCAGCGGCCGGAGGGGATGCGGGTCTCAATGGCGGTGTCATTGCCGTTGAACATCACCTTGATCTCTTTCCACTGATCGCCGTTGGCATGGTCGGTGAGAGTGTAGGAGATGAAGCAGGGCTCGGCGCTCTTGTCGAATTTCAGATGGCGGGCGATGTCGGTAGCCGTGGTCATGCGGAAGGCGGGATGAGCCTTGCGTAGCTTGATAAGCTCGCGGTAATAGTCGAATAGTTCGCGGTTGGCGTCCTTGAGGTTCCAGTCGATGGCGTTGATGGAGTCGGGTGACTTATAGGAGTTGTGGACTCCCTTCTTGTCGCGGAACACCTCTTCGCCGGCAAACATGAACGGGGTGCCCTGTGAAGTGAACACGATGGTCTGGGCAAGTTTGGCGGCGCGCTGACGGTCGGCTTCGGTAGAGCCGGGCATAGACTTGGCGAGCTTGTCTGTGAGACAGAGATCGTCGTGGCACGACACATAGTTGATCACCTGAGTAGGAGCTGCGGCGTAGGCGAACTTCGAGTTGTTACCTTTCGAGTAATCGACCTGCGGATGGGCCGTAGAGGCTACTATGCCTATCTTCACGGTCTCTTCGAGTCCGGGCTTGCCGGTGGCGAAGCCGCGGTCAGAGGCATCGCTGTAGTGGCCCTTGACTGCATCGCGGATATCGTCGCTGAACACTGCCACATCAGGCATCTTGCTGACGTTCTCCTTCAGGGCGCGGCGCTCTACGGGGAGGGGAGAGTCGGAAGCTGTCCAGCCTTCGCCATACACGAAGATGTCGGGGTTGATCTCCTTAAGGGCGGCTGTCACGACGTTCATGGTCTCGATGTCGTGGATGGCCATGAGGTCGAAGCGGAAGCCGTCGATGTGGTATTCCTTGGCCCAGTATTTCACGGAGTTGACAATGAAGTCGCGCATCTGGGCGCGGTCGGATGCGGTCTCGTTGCCGCAGGCGGAGGCGTCGCTGTAGGTGCAGTCGGATTTATGACGGTAGTAGTAGCCAGGAGCAGTGAGTGAGAAGTTGGAATCGTCGTTGTTAGCCGTATGGTTGTAGACCACGTCCATTACCACACCGATGCCGGCGTCATGGAGTGATTTCACCATCTCCTTCATTTCGCGGATGCGGGCCGAGGGGTTGGCCGGGTCGGTGGAATAGGAGCCTTCCGGAACGTTATAGTTAAACGGGTCGTAGCCCCAGTTATACTGGTTGGAGGGGAGATTTGACTCGTCGACGCTGTTGAAATCGTAGGAGGGGAGAATGTGGACATGAGTAACGCCCAGTTCCTTGAGGTGGTCTATGCCGGTTGCAGAGCCTTGCGGATTCTTGGTGTCCTGCTCGGTCATTGCGAGGAATTTGCCTTTGTGGACTATGCCCGACGAGGGGTGCATCGACATGTCGCGGTGGTGCATCTCGTAGATTACAGCATCGGTTATCGACTTGATGGCAGGGCCATGGTCCTCGGCCCAGCCTTCCGGATCGGTCTTTGAGAAGTCGATGATGGCGGCGCGCATGCCGTTGGTGCCTACGGCCTTGGCCCAGGCTCCGGGAGTCTCGGCGAGCCAGTTGCCGCGGTATTTTATCTGAAAGGTGTAGAACTTGCCGTAGAGTTTCGCGGGTGACGAGGCGGTGAGAGTGCCTCCGGTCGAGCGGGTCATGGCGAGGGTGTCGACGGGGAGAGAGTTGCGGTCGGTGTCGTAGATTAACACACGGGCTTCAGAGGCTTCGGGCGACCATAGCCGGAAGTGGGTGCCGGAGGCATCGACGGAGGATTCGAGGAGTCCTTCATCATTGGAGAAAGTCTCGAACCGGGCGAACCGGGCATCGTCGGGGCATGGCTCGGCGGCATTAGAGGTGAGGCCGCTCATGAGCGAACAGCTCAGTAGCGTCATGATAGGAAATTTCATTGATTAATAAGGTATAAGTAATGTAAGTAAGCTCTGGTTACGGTTCCGGCGGTAAACGCCGGCGATGTGGAGGGTCAGTTGACGATTATTTTCCTGGACCACTTGGGACATTTAACTATGTAGCAGCCCTGATGCAGCTCTATCACACGCTTTTCACCCTGCAGGCGGACGGTGGTGACCAGAGTGCCGGTGATAGAGATGATGTGGAATGTCACGGCATTGTCGCAGTCGGGGTTCGACAGCTCGATTCCTCCCGTTACCGGTGAGGCTGCCGGAGCCTGATGTGCTGAGGATGATTCTATCCCGTAGGGCGCCGAAATGGAGGCCGCAGGCAGAAAAGCGAGCGACAGGAATGTTAACAATATGGCGGTAAATCGTTTCACTGTAGTGCAAAGATAATAAAAATGACACAATAATGCAACGTCCCCTGCGTTGTAAGCGCTTTAATTAACGATAATTAAGCATAGCTGCTGCGCCTTTGCGAAAATGTGTGAAGAATAAGCTACATAATGATGTTGCTAAGTTAATGAAAAATGAGTATCTTTGTGCCCGTATTTTATAAAATTACAGCAATAGAATAAAATATGAGTGAAAACTTAGTAGACGTAGATTTGCTTATCGAGACCTCGTGGGAGGTCTGCAATAAGGTAGGCGGAATCTACACGGTGCTTTCTACCAAGGCCAAAACTCTCCAGCAGCTTTACAGGGACAAGGTCATATTCATAGGCCCTGATGTCTGGACAGAGGAGACCCCCTCACCATATTTCAAAGAGACTGCATCATTGCTCAAGGCATGGCGCAGCTCTGTAGTTTTGCCTGAAGGTGTCAGCGTTCGTGTAGGCCGATGGGATATTCCCGGGAAGCCTATAGCGATACTTGTGAAATTTGACGGCATGTATGCCACAAAAGATGCGTTTTACGGTCAGATGTGGAACCTCTATAAGGTTGACTCCCTGCATGCTTACGGCGATTATGACGAGGCCTGTGCATTCTCTCATGCCGCAGGTCTGGTGATTGAAAGCCTCTATGACTATATGAAATGCGCTGACAAGAATGTGATAGCGCATTTTGACGAATGGACCACCGGCATGGGCCTGCTTTATGTAAAGCATGTGCTGCCCCGCGTGGCCACGATCTTCACCACTCACGCCACTTCTATAGGCCGCAGCATCTGCGGCAACGGCAAGCCCCTCTATGACTATCTGCGCGGCTATAACGGCGATCAGATGGCCTCGGAACTCAATATGCAGTCAAAGCACTCGCTCGAAAAAGCTGCCGCCAATCAGGCCGACTGCTTCACCACGGTGAGCGACATCACCGCTGAAGAGTGCGCCCAGCTGCTTGACCGTCGTCCCGATGTGGTTACCCCCAACGGATTCGATCCTAACTTCGTGCCGGCGAAAACCAAGTTCAAGGCAGCCCGCAAGGCAGCCCGCAAAGCCCTCATCGATGTGGCTTCGGCCCTTACCGGCAACAGCTACGCCGACGACACTTTCATCATGTGTACCTCCGGCCGCTGCGAATACCGCAACAAGGGTATCGACCTATATCTCGACTCGCTGATGACTCTCAGCCGCATGAAGCCATGCCGCAAGGTGCTGGCCTTTGTGATGGTTCCCGCCTGGTGCGTCGGACCCCGTGCGGACCTTCAGCAGGCTCTGACCCGAGGGGAGCACTCGCGTCTTAACGACCCGGTGATAACCCATCGGCTCCATAACACTGACAGCGACCCGATAATCAACCGTATCCATCAGCTCGGCTTCACCAATCTGGGCGATGTCGACGTGATCTACGTGCCCTGTTATCTCAACGGCACCGACGGCATTTTCAATATCAGCTACTACGGACTGCTGATAGGTATGGATGCCACGGTGTTCCCCTCCTACTACGAGCCCTGGGGCTATACCCCGCTTGAGAGCGTGGCCTTCGGTGTGCCTACCGTCACCACTTCGCTTTCCGGATTCGGACAGTGGATTCTCCGCAGCGAGACCAACGACTTCGAGGCCTGCGGTGTGAGCGTGGTAGAGCGCACAGACGGCAGCTACTCGGCCGTGGTCGACTCGGTGGCCCGTGACATCCGCTTCCTGACATGCTGCGATGAATCGGTCAGGGACACTATCTCGAAGAGCGCGTTTGCCACAGCCGAAAAGGCTGACTGGAGCAAGTTCATAGAATATTACGAAAAAGCTTTTGAAATAGCCCTGCATCACGAACAGGTAAGAAACGCATGACGGACATGTGTCCGCTCCCTCCGTAAGGCGGGATTCAGGACACACATTATTATATAACAGAAATCATTAAAAATTATAGCTATAATGAAAATCAAAGTTAGTCAGACAAATGCCCCTATCTGGCATGACACTACGGTGATAGCTGAGCTCCCCCTCAGACTTAAGCCCCTTGACATCATTTCAAAGAACCTCTGGTGGGTGTGGAACAGCGAAGCCAAGGCTCTGTTCCGCGACATCAATCCCGACCTCTGGCGCTCAACAGGCGAAAACCCCGTGATGGTGCTTCAGCGCATCTCGACCGACCGTCTAAACGAGATCATGAACGATGCCGACATGATGAAGCGCATCGACGAGGTGTATGCCTCATTTAAGGAATATATGAGCAAGCCCATGCGCAAGGACGTTCCTTCGGTTTCATACTTCTCGATGGAATACGGCCTCTGCAACTGCCTCAAGATCTATTCCGGCGGTCTCGGTGTGCTCGCAGGCGACTATATCAAAGAGGCTTCCGACAGCTGCGTCGACATGACTGCCGTAGGCTTCCTCTACCGTTACGGCTACTTCACCCAGACCCTTTCGGTTGACGGTCAGCAGGTGGCCAACTACGAGCCTCAGAACTTCAATCAGCTGCCTATCGAGCAGGTGCTCGACGAGAACGGTCAGCCTATGATCCTCGAGGTGCCCTATCCCGGCCGTATCATCTATTCCCATATCTGGCGTGTCAACGTTGGCCGCATGAAACTCTATCTGCTCGATACCGACTTTGACATGAACTCGGAATTTGACCGTCCGATCACTCACAAGCTCTACGGCGGCGACTGGGAAAACCGTCTCAAGCAGGAGTACCTTCTCGGTATCGGCGGTGTGCTGATGCTCAAGAAACTCGGCATCAACTCCGAACTCTATCACTGCAATGAAGGCCACGCCGCTCTGCTCAACCTCCAGCGGCTTACCGACTACGTTCAGGAAAAAGGCCTTACTTTCGCACAGGCTCTCGAAATGGTACGCGCTTCAGCGCTCTATACCGTTCATACTCCCGTGCCCGCAGGCCACGACTACTTCGACGAGGACCTTTTCGGCAAATATATGCATGAGTTCCCCGCTCGCCTCGGCATCAGCTGGAACGACCTCATGAACATGGGCCGCGAGAACCCCGACACCAACGAACGCTTCTCGATGAGCGTGTTCGCGCTCAACACCTGCCAGGAGGCCAACGGTGTAAGCTGGCTCCACGGCGAGGTTTCAAAGAAGATGTTCGCCGGTATCTGGAAAGGCTATTCCTGGGAAGAAAGCCATGTGGGCTACGTGACCAACGGTGTGCACATGCCCACCTGGGCCGCTTCGGAATGGAAGTCATTCTATCTCGAGAACCTCGGCAAGCAGGTGTTTGAAAACCAGAGCGATCCCAAGGCCTGGGAAGGCATCTTCGATGTTTCGGACGAGGCTATCTGGAACATGCGAATGACTCTCAAGAACAAATTCATCAATTTCGTAAAACGTGATTTCAAAGCCAAATGGCTTGCCAACCAGGGCGATCCCTCGGCTGTGATGAAGATTGTGGAGAAGATCAACCCCAACGCCCTCATCATCGGTTTTGCCCGCCGCTTCGCCACTTACAAACGCGCTCATCTTCTGTTCACTGACCTTGACCGTCTGGCCAAGATTGTCAACAACGAGCAGTTCCCCGTGCAGTTCGTATTCTCCGGCAAGGCTCACCCCGCCGACGGCGCAGGCCAGGGACTTATCAAGCGCATCATGGAGATTTCGCGCATGCCTCAGTTCCTCGGCAAGATCATCTTCCTCGAGGACTACAACATGGTGGTTGCCAAACGTCTGGTAACCGGCGTGGATATCTGGCTGAACACTCCTACCCGTCCTCTCGAGGCTTCCGGCACATCAGGCGAAAAGGCCGAGATGAACGGTGTGCTCAACTTCTCGGTGCTCGACGGCTGGTGGTATGAAGGCTACCGCTTCGACGAAAAGGCCGGATGGGCACTTACTGACAAGCGCACATACGTTGATCAGGCCCAGCAGGACCGTCTCGATGCCGCCACCATCTACTCTATGCTCGAAAACGAGATCATACCTCTCTACTATAACAAGAATTCCAAGGGCTATTCGCCCGAATGGGTTCAGTATATCAAGGGCTCTATCGGCCACATCGCTCCCCACTTCACCATGAAGCGTATGATCGATGACTATATCAATCGCTTCTACGATCCCGAGGCAAAACGCTTCAAAGCCCTCGCCAATGACAATTACGCTCTGGCAAAAGAAATCGTGACATGGAAAGAGAAGGTTGTCGACGCCTGGGACGGCATCAAGGTGCTCGACTTCAAGATCAACAACCCCAGCGGCTCAGCCGAGAAGGATCTTAACGTCGAAGCCCGCATTGACAGCAACGGTCTTGGCCGTGACCTCGGTCTGGAATATGTAAGCTACCGTGTGGAGGATGGCGTTGAACACCTCTATGAAGTCAAGCAGTTCAAGCTTGTCAAGGATGACAACGGCATCAACACATACGTGCTCAACGAGAAGATTGCCGATGCAGGTGTTTACCGCTACGGTTTCCGACTCTATCCCGTCAACCCGAATCTTGCTCATCGTCAGGATTTCGCTTACGTTCGCTGGATCTAACAGACTGTTTATAACACAAATAAAGTTTTCTCAAAAGCCCTGCGGTGATCCGCGGGGCTTTTTTGTCAATCGACGATTTGATTTGCACGGTAGTGGCTTAATGATTAAGAGCTTGTTTAATAATAAATGTTACCGACAGGGTCGCATAGCTTGAGTCGGGTTTCGTCATGCGACGAAGGAGTGTACCGGATGTACACGACTGAGGAGCAGGGCGAAAAGCGGTCAAGATATGCGATACAATGGTAATCAGATACTACAAACCGGGGTCAAAATAGTTTGCTGCTTCTTAAAAGAATTATTAATTTTGTGTCAATAATGTGAATATAGTTACTTTTGTACGGTCATTCGCCGGCATATTTTCGCCTGTTCTTCAGTCGTTATGCCCGCATAACTCCTTCATCACAAGCAAAAATTTGCTCGACGACTGACCGCCCTGACGGTAACATTTATTATTAAACAAGCTCTAACTTTGCGGAAAATCCCGAAAATAGAATGAAAAAGACTGTAATGGACCTCCGAGTGGTGGAGAACCGCCATATCCACTCGCTTTATTCTCTGCTCAGGCTGACGCCCTGCAGTGGCGAACCGTTGCCCGACATGCTTCCGGGTCAGTTTGTGCAGGTGGCCGTTGACACGAGCAAGACCACATTTCTGCGCCGGCCCATCTCGATCAACATGGTTGACCGCGAGGCCAATGAACTCTGGCTGCTTGTGCGCCGCGCCGGTGAGGGGACTGCTCGTCTCATCGAGTCGGCCCCCGGCGATGTGATCAACATGATATTGCCGCTCGGCAGCGGCTTCACTATGCCCGAATCGAAGGATTCACGCCTGCTGCTCACGGGCGGTGGCGTAGGCGTGGCACCGCTGCTTTATTTCGGCCGTGTGCTCAGAGAGGCCGGCTATAAGCCTGAGTTCCTGTTAGGCGCCCGCTCGGAAGGTGATCTTCTTGAACTCGAGGAGTTTGAAAAGCTCGGGCCGGTGTATGTGTCGACTGACGACGGTTCGGCCGGCGAGCAGGGCGTGGTGACGCTCAACAGCGTTCTCTCGGAGCACATCGATATGATCTACTGCTGCGGTCCGGCGCCGATGATGAAGGCAGTGGCCCGCGTGGCCCGCGACAAGGGCTGCGGATGCGAGGTGTCGCTCGAGAATATGATGGCATGCGGATTGGGCGCATGTCTGTGTTGTGTGGAAAAGACAGTCAAGGGCAATGTGTGCGTGTGTACCGAGGGCCCAGTGTTTAACATCAATCAGCTGACATGGTAAAGACAGAAGTAAACATAGGCCGTGGCCTCATGGTGAAGAATCCTGTGCTGACGGCATCAGGAACATTCGGTTACGGCGAGGAGTTCGCCGACTTCATTGACCTCAGCCGCCTGGGCGGATATATAGTGAAAGGCACTACTCTGGAGCCCCGTCAGGGCAACGATTATCCCCGCATGGCCGAGACGCCGTCGGGGATGCTGAATGCCGTGGGACTTCAGAACAAGGGCGTGGATTACTTTATAGAGCATATCTATCCGCGGCTGCGGCAGTATGATTCGGAGTGCATAGTCAATGTGTCGGGCGCCAGAATCGATGATTATGTGGAAGTGTGCCGCCGCCTGAAGGAGCGCACCGGAATCTGCGCCGTCGAGATCAACATATCGTGCCCTAACGTGAAGCAGGGCGGCATGGCCTTCGGCACAACATGCTCGGGGGCCGCATCGGTAACCAAAGCTGTGCGCGAGGCGTTTGACGGCACGGTGATAGTGAAGCTCTCGCCCAATGTAACGGATATCGCCGAGATAGCTCGGGCCGTAGAGGCCGAGGGAGCAGATGCCGTCAGTCTTATCAACACGCTGATGGGCATGGCTGTGGATGTGGAGCGGATGCGTCCGTGTCTGTCGACGGTTACCGGCGGTCTGTCGGGTCCCGCTGTCCGGCCTGTGGCTGTGCGCATGGTTTGGCAGGTGGCCAAGGCTGTCGATATCCCGGTAATAGGTCTCGGCGGCATCATGAACGGCCGCGATGCGCTTGAGTTCATCCTTGCGGGTGCGTCGGCCATTGAGGTAGGCACCGCCAACTTCATCGATCCCGCCGTTACAGTGAAGATAGTTGACTACATCAATGATTTCTGCGAGCGCCATGGCGTAAGCGACATCAACGATATAGTCGGCGCAGTCAACCGTTGATTTTTGAAAGACAGTATAAAAACAGGCTGCACTGACCAAGTCACTGCAGCCTGTTGATTTCTTCGGGGGAAGGGTTATTTGACGGCGGCTTCGTCGGCGGCCTCGGCAGCTTCTGCGGCCTGATCCTCGGCTATTTCGTCGTCTTTGAATTTGGTTATGCCGGCGGCTATGAGCTGGTTGTACCAGGCGTAGATTTTGCGGATGTCGTTGGTGTAGACGCGTTCGTCGTCGAAGTCGGGGAGGATTTCGGCGAAGGCGGCGCGGACGTCGGCATCGTCCATCTGCTTGATGTCAACGGGCTTGCCTTCATATTTGGCGCTGATGGCCTCGAGTACGTCGGCCAGGGGCACATCGCCTTCGTTGGTGTAGATGGAGATATCGCCGAGCGACACTACTTTGTCATGGGAGTAGGCGGGAGTGCGTTTGCCTGTGGCGAGTGATTCGACGATGAGCATGTTTTTGCCCTGGTTGACGAGTTTGAAGAGTCCGGGGCGGCCGGAGATGGAAAGAATAGTCTTTATCATGATCAATACGGTTATTTCGGTTATGCGTTACAAAAATAGGTATTTTTTTACAATCGTCAAATTAAATTCATTCAGAGATATAACAAATCAGAATGAATGAAGGTTGCTAAAGATAGCGACGCGCCCCGTGGATGCGGGACGCGTCGGATATAAAGGAATGGGGGTATGCGTTATTTTACGAGGATCTTTGATACTTTAGAACCCTGACGGCGAACGTAGATGCCGGGGGTGAGGTTATCGGCGCCTACGCGGATGCCCTGGAGGTTGAAGTATTCAACAGGAGCTTCTGAGTCGGAGGTGATTTCTTCGATAGCTGAAGCTCCGTCGGGGAGGTAAGAAACGGTGACTTTGTTGATCTGAACGTTCTTGCCCTCGGAGGGGATAAGGAACATAACCGAGCGTGTTGTGCGGGTGTCAGCGGTCCAGATGCCATCGGTGTAGTTGCCGACTTCGCCATCAAGGAGGGGAATGAGGTCAGTTGATTTGTGGTCGATAGTTATCTTGAGGAGTTTGGATTTCTCGGGCGAGGTGATGATGAGTTCGGAGCCTTTGTAGATGTGGAGCTGCATGTCGGAGGCGCGGACATAAAGGCGAGATGCGGTGGTATTGGAGTATTCATCGAAGCGCTGAGCTACGAGTGAAACGCCGTTGTTTGTGAAGGTTACGCCGTCAACGTTGTAGAAGTGGTTTGACTGATCAGTCTCCATCGCATCGAAGTCGGTGGGATCGTAAGCGGGGGTGAGGGTGGTGATGTCAGTGAAATCAAATGTGGCGGTTTCTGAACCGGCAACTTTGATCGAGTAAGAGGCAACGGCTACTTCAGAGGGGAGCATGCCTTCCTTGACGGCGATTGCGCGGATGGTGATGTTCTCGGTGATGGAGAGGGGTTTGGTGTAGGGCTCGGAATCGGTGGTGGGAGTCTCGTCCTCGGTGGTGAAGTAAATTGATGCGCCTTCGGTGGGGCAGGTGATGGCGACGGTGGTGCCGGCTTCAACTTCGCCGCTTGCGATGCTGAATACGGGTGTCTCGACAGTTTCCATAACCTGGCCGCCGGTGATGCTTACGGGAGTAATCTGGAGGGTGGTGTTGTAGCAGCAAACGAAGCCGGTGACGGTGAAGCCTTCGCCTACGGGAATTTCAAATGCGGGGGTGTCGTTGTAGAAGGTGTTGTAGAGAACCACGTTGCCGGTTTCGTCGGTCATGGTGTAGGTGCGTGAGGCGGAGCCTGAGGTTCCGTTGGGACCTGCGATAGCAACGTCAGAGATAACAACGTATTGGTTGAGCTGGTCAAGTGCGAGGTCCTCGATGGCTTTTTCTTCGGGGGTGACTGCAGTGCCTTCGGATTTGGTGCCGAACTCAGAGGGAACCATTTCGGGGAGGCCTCCGTAGGGAGAGTATTTGCCTTTGACGAATGAGAGTCTGTCGCCGTTCTTGAGGCCTGAAGCGCCTTCAACAGTGCCGAAAGCGAGCAGGTAGTTGCCTGCATTGTCGACGAGGTAGGTGTTACGAGCGTTATTGCTCTGATAGATGACGGTTACGGGGCAGTCAATCTTGACGTCGTCCTTGGAATTAAGGGCGATGAAATCGGCGAAATTCTTGACGGTGTTGAGGTTGACTTCCTTGGTGGTCACGGGGCTTGCTTTGCCTGAGAGGTAAGCGATGGCCTTGACTGTGGTCTTGCCTGTGATGGCGAAGGGGGCGGTGTAACGGGTAGAGGCGTTGGAGGGGGTGGTGCCGTCGGTGGTATAGTAGATGTCGGCATTGTCGGCCTGCGAGAGTGTTACCATATTGTTATCAGCCATGGCAACTACGGGAGCGGCAACGGTACCGGCAACTTCCTGGCCGTAGTAGGCTACGGATTTGAGGGCTGCAAAGCCGTTGTTATTGGCTGAAGCGCAATCAAACGAAATCTGATAGTACTTGTTGGCGGCAGGGGCTGAAACGTTGAATGTGAGAGTGGCTTCGCCGTTTTTTGCAGAGGGAAACTCGGCGAGGTCGGCTTCAATTTCGGTGGCTCCGGTCATTTCGGCATTGTCGGCGATGAGGAGCTTGATAGAATTGAATTTGTCATTAGTGCCGGCCTGACGACGAAGGACGCCGATTTCGACCTTGTTGATTTCAGCCTGAATGGCGAAGTCGGAGGTGAATGTAGCTACGGAAGCATTGTTTTTGCGACCGCAGGCAATGAATTCCCAGCCATTGTTGTTATTGTTGAAGTTTGCGGCAGTCCAGGTCCGGTCAGATTCGGGTTCTCCAACAACGAAAGAGGTGGTGTAACTGCTAACTTTAGATTGCTGGTTGGCGCTTACAGTGGTAATAGACACGACGGGATCCTGGGCGAAAGCCGAGGCCGCGAGTGTCAACATCGAACAAAGAAGTAAAGATTTCTTCATAAGGATGATGCTTTTAAATGATTAGTTATTATGAGGTTAAATAGAAAATGCGTAAGGGCGGTGAGTGCGAAAGACTTCATGTTACAAAAGTACAACATAATAAATAAATTAGGCTAATGGAAAGCGGATATTTTTCTATGGAACGCAGAAATTTAACATATAAGGGTCGGGGTGATTGGGAAAACGAAAAAAATGAGTAATTTTGCATGATACTCTAAGGACACTACGAAATGCAATTATTATATTATCTGCGTGACATGGCACAGCTGCTGCTTTCTCCGCTGAAAGGCTGGGAGGATGTGGAGACTGATGCTTTTGAGGCGAAAACCCTGCTTCTGAAGGGGTTGTTGCCGTTTCTGGCGATAACCGCGCTGACGGTTTTCGTCAAGGCTTTCTATGTGGCCGACATACATTGGATAGCGCTGATAGAGCAGGCGATAGTTTGCTTCATGAAATTTTTTGTGGGCTACTTCGTGGCAAGTTTCTGCTTCACGCTCTATCTGCCGGAGTGCATTGAGGGCGAGATCAGTGTGAACAATTGCCACACGTTTATCATTTATGCTATAGGCATGCTTGCTCTGATCAATATATTTCAGAATCTGCTGCCGATAGATATCGCCATAGTGTATGTGATGCCGGTGTATGTGCTCTATGTGATGTGGCGCGGGCTGCGATACCTGAGAATCAGCTTTACAGGCGTGACGAAGTTTCTGCTGCTCGACATTTTTTCAGTAATAGCACCGCCATATCTGCTTCAATATCTGTTTGATTTTATAATACCGGCATAACCGATTCAAGACGAAAAACATCACGAAAATGAAATTTACGGAAGTCAATATAAAAAATCGCAGAGCTAACTTTGATTACGCTATCATCGAGACATTTACGGCTGGTATAGTGCTTACCGGCACCGAGATCAAGAGTCTCCGCCAGGGTAAGGCGAGCCTTGTTGACACGTTTTGTTACGTGGGCGAGAACAATGGCGTGTGGATCAAGAATATGTATATCGCCGAGTATTTCTACGGGACCTACAACAACCATGCCGCCCGACGCGACCGCAAGCTGCTGCTCAACAAGAAGGAGATTCAGAAGCTGGCCAAGGCCGGCAAGGAGTCGGGTATGACCATAGTGCCGCTGAGAGTGTTTATCAATGACCGCGGTCTGGCCAAGATAGTGATAGGCATCGGCCGAGGCAAGAAGGAATATGACAAGCGCCAGTCAATCAAAGAGCGCGAGGACAAGCGCGCGATGGCCCGCATGATGGAGAAGTAACTATCAGACGACGTGCGGATTTGCCGCATGCAGGGGAGCCTACAGTGCAGGCGAAGAGCCGCAGGCTGCCTCCCTGTTTTATTTTCAGACGCCGCGCGAGGTCATCGGCTGACAGTGAGAAATTGCGCACCGTGATGTTAAGCTCAGTATATTTACGGGTAAGTTCCCGGATACCACGCTTGTCAAAGTCGTAGACATCAAGGATCTGATGAAACGAGCCCGGGAAATAATCGATTATTCCGTCGGAGAAATAGAGGTGGGTGTTAGGGGCGGCTTTCAGTGCTGAAAAACGGGCCGAGAGCAACCGGAACGGCGCCGATTTCATCACCGGGGCCCATGGCTCTATTAGGTATTGCCCGGGGAGGGGATTATCAGTATAAGAGGGTTCGGCTTGTGCTTCCTGTCCGGGAAGATAGGAGAAGATAAACGGCTCAATGTCGGGATGCGATTCGTCGGCTATCACGTCGGCTACGGTTATCGGGCCTTGGTAATCCTTGCGGCAGCGGATAAGCAGTTCCTTACATTCGCGGGTGGTGCCGGTGGCCGCAATAAGGTCGACGCCTGTAAGCCCCGACAGCGTGTGGGAGATGTCGAGCATCGGAGAGGCCTTGATGATCACCGTGCGGGCCTTGGAGAACATCAGCGGCAGGAGGGCAGTGACGTCGGGGGCGCAGTCGGCCAGTGCGAAAAGCCTTCGGCCGTAATCGCCTCGACGTGCCGGATCGATGAACATGACATCAAATGTGCTATCGGTTTCTTCGAGATACCTTACGGAGTCAGTGTTGAGTATCCGGATATTGTCGAGGCCGAGTTCACGGGCATTGCATACGGCGGCTTCGGCAAGGCGTGGCTGGAGTTCGCAGGCGGTGACCTCGGCGCCCCGGCGGGCAAGATGAAATGCGTCGATACCGAGTCCGCAGGTCATGTCGAGCACACGCTCGCCGGGCTCGATCAGTGAGGCATGCCATGCTGCGAGGGCGTCGGAGGTGGACTGCTCGGCGGCGAGGGTCGAGGGGAAGGCGAAGCGGGGAGCGAGGGCGAGAGTGGAGGGGAGCTTGCGGGACGCCTTACGGAGAGCCTGGATATGGTCGATCGCCCCGGCCAGACGGCTGTCACCGGCATGCTTAAGGCGCAGTCGGTCAGGGTCATTGTCCTTGTTGAGGTCAATCCAGCGGAGTATGTCGGGGTCGAAAAAGCACATATCGTCAGCAAAATTAATAAATTTGCCTGTGAACGGTAGAGTAAAATAATAAAAAAGGCCGCGAACACCGTCACGGCCCAAACATTTATTTATGAAGTCCACTCTCACGAGCAGGGAATTTTTCAGAAATTTGAAGCGGCTAATTCGCCGGCAATATCATGAATAGCGCGTTGAAGCTTAAGATATTGCCCTTCACCGGCATTTACGACACCGGATGTGTATTTTCTCATCAGAGAAGGATTGATTCCCGCACGTTCAGCCACTTTCGATACATTAAGAAAATCGAAATAATTGAAGAACGATTTCATGTCGTAGTGATAGACAAATTCCAGTTCGGGGATGGTCTTGCCTTCGGAGTTAAGCAATTCTTTGATTTCCTCGTAAGCTCCGAGCATGTCGGCCTTTGCTTCGCGGGGAGAATCGCCATAACCTGACAATCCGAAATCAGGCAGATCCTCAAGCATATAGCAAGAGTAACCGCCATCCTTAGCCATTTCTAAAATTACATTAACTTTCATATCGGTGAAGATGGTTAAATTCGGGTTATAAAGGAGGCCCGAAGGCCTCCTTGTATTCTTAACAACATTGATGCAAATTAAGTTATGAAGTAATGAGCGGGGGATCGCTCCCCCTGCTCATACTTGAGTTTCGGCAGTCAGGATCTGTCAATCCCGGAAAGCCGACGGATGCTGCGCTCGGTGCCCGAAGGAACTTCCTTGGAGCCGTGATGGCCAAGAGGAAATTTCTTATCTGTAATCGGGGAATACCATATCAAATGGTTACCGCCCTTCCGAACAACCCGGCATCCTGCAGCCGTTAACAAGGCTTCAAGTTCGGAATACTTCATAAATAAATGTACGCTTGTTGTTAACAACGATGCAAAGGTAGCAATTTTGTTCCATTGGTGCAAGAACTTCTTTAGAAAATATTTGATTGAAAAATATTCTTAAGAAATGAAAATCTATGGTCTAAAATAGGCGATGAGTTGTAATAAAATCGGAAATAAATGAGTATATTTGCATCAAAGTTACAACACAACCAAAATTTTAAGAGATATGACTATCGATCAATTTGATTTTAACGGCAAGAAGGCAATAGTACGCGTTGACTTCAATGTGCCTCTGGACGAAAACGGAAACATCACTGACGACACCCGTATCCGCGGTGCCCTTCCCACTCTCCAGAAAATACTTAAGGACGGCGGCAGCCTTATCATCATGAGCCACATGGGCAAACCCAAAGGCAAAGTCAATCCCAAATTCTCTCTGTCGCAGATCAAGGACGCAGTGTCGAAAGCTCTGGGCCGCGAAGTGAAGTTCGCTCCTGACTGCGCCAAGGCCGCTGACGCCGCCAAGAATCTCCAGCCCGGCGAAGTGCTCCTGCTCGAGAACCTCCGCTTCTATCCCGAAGAAGAGGGCAAGCCTGTAGGCATCGAAAAGACTGATCCTGACTATGAAAAGGCCAAGAAAGAGATGAAAGAGATGCAGAAGGTATTTGCCAAGACTCTCGCCGGCTATGCTGACGTTTATGTAAACGACGCATTCGGCACCGCTCACCGCAAACACGCTTCTACAGCCGTTATCGCCGACAATTTCGATGCTGACCACAAGATGCTCGGTTACCTCATGGAGAAAGAGGTCAAGGCCGTTGACAACGTGCTCCGCGACATCCGTCGTCCGTTCACCGCTATCATGGGCGGCTCGAAGGTTTCCACCAAGATCGGTATTATCGAAAACCTCATGGACAAGGTTGACAATCTGATCCTCTGCGGCGGCATGACCTATACCTTCGCCAAGGCTCAGGGCGGCAAGATCGGCAACTCGCTCTGCGAGGACGACAAGCTTGATCTGGCTCTCGACATCATGAAGAAAGCCAAAGAGAAAGGCGTCAACCTGATTCTCGGCACCGACTGCGTGGCAGCAGACCGTTTTGCCAACGACGCCGACACAAAGATTTGCTCCGTAATGGATATCCCCGACGGATGGGAAGGTCTCGACGCAGGTCCCGAAACCCGCAAGGCTTTCGCCGATGCCATCAAGGGCTCTAAGACCATTCTCTGGAACGGTCCTGCCGGTGTGTTTGAATTCGACAACTTCACTGCCGGTTCACGCGCTATCGCCGACGCTATCGTTGAAGCTACCGAAAACGGTGCATTCTCACTCATCGGCGGCGGTGACTCAGTGGCCTGCATCAACAAGTTCGGTCTGGCTGACAAGGTATCCTACGTATCAACCGGCGGCGGCGCCCTCCTCGAAGCTATCGAAGGCAAAGTGCTCCCCGGCATCGCAGCTATCAAAGGCTAATCATTAATCTGACTCAATAACTTCAAGGGGCATGCCGCAAAGTGTTTAGCGGCATGCTCTTTGCTTTTTTTTTGTAATGAAGAGAATAAACCAAATCGCATTGGCGGCGGCGGTGACCGTCGGGCTATGCGGAAATTTTACGGCTTATGGTGAGGGCGCCGGTGAGCCGGTGGCTGTGATGATTGTCATCGGACAGTCCAATGCTGACGGTTCGGCTTTTGCCAATGACTCGATTGACTCCGAGATGCTCCGGTGGTACGAGTCGTCGCAGAATCCCCGCACCATGCGGATATGGTATCGCAGTACGGTGGTGGAGAATCAGCTGCCTGACGAGAACGGCGAATCGATGCGCCATGCCGTTGACGGCAAAATAGAGGATGCCGCTCCGGGATGGATGGAGCTTTGGTATCGTAACGAGAACCGCTCGGGTCGCACGGCCATGAACATGATTCACGGCTATGGCACTTACAGCGAGGGTACGGGCCCGGACTGCGCGCAGGGCCGGCGAGGAATGGAAGGGGAGTTCGGCCGGCGGTTTGCCACGGTCTATCCTGATGTGCCACTGTATATTATCAAATTGGGCGTGTCAGGCTCCTCGATAAAGACCTGGACCGATGACGGCGCTGATGTCAACTGGCGGTATTTTTATGATAAAATGTATCGTCCGGCTATCGCGAGTCTGCTTGCCGCGGGAAAGGAGCCCAGGCTCGCCGGAATATGGTGGATGCAGGGCTGCGGCGACGGATTCAATCCGCAGAGTTATTACGAACCGCGGCTCAGAAAGCTCATTGACCGCTGCCGCGACAGCCTCGGATTCGAGTCGCCACATATTTATATCGGCCATATCCTCGCTCCGGGTGAATCGGCTAAGTACCCGGCGGGGTCAGTTCAGTACGGGCCCGGGGTACGTGCCGCGCAGGATGCCGTGGCCGCGTCGACTGACGGAGTTGAGACGGTGGATGTGAGCGACGTCAGTTTTCAGTATGAAGATCCGTTCAAAGGTTATCTCCATTTCTCGCACGAAGGTGTCAACCGCATTGCCGACAAGCTTTTCGAGCGCATCGAAGTCGAAGGACCCGAGGGCTGGTCGTGCTTCAGGGGGCTTGTGGATTTTTGAGTAATAAAAAACTGCACCCCGGCGCAATGCCGGTGGTGCAGTTTCTGACTATAGCTGACAGGAAGTGAATTATCAGTCGTCGGCGTTCTTTTCCTCGTATTCCTTGAGGAGTTTTTCCTGAACGTCGCCGGGAACGAGTTCGTAAGAAGCGAACTTCATGGTGAACGACGAGCGGCCGCCTGTGATAGAGCTGAGGGCGGTGGAGTAGCTCGACATCTCTTTCAGAGGAACTTTGGCCGAGATCTTCTCAAAGCCGTTTTCGCTTGACATGCCCATGATGATGGCGCGGCGTCCCTGGAGGTCGCTCATCACATCGCCCATCACGTCGCCGGGAACCATCACCTCGACGTCGTAGACAGGTTCGAGAACTTTCGGGTTGGCGTTGCGGAAAGCTTCGCTGAAGGCGTTGCGGCCGGCCAGACGGAATGAGATTTCGTTGGAGTCAACCGGGTGCATCTTGCCGTCGTAGATACATACGCGCACGTCGCGGGCGTATGAACCGGTGAGGGGACCCTGTTCCATGCGGTCCATGAGACCTTTGACAATGGCGGGGATGAAGCGGGCGTCGATGGCGCCGCCTACGATACAGTTGCAGATCACGAGCTTGCCGCCCCATGCCAGAGGTATCTCCTGGGTGTCGCGGACGTTCATCTTGAATTCCTGATTGCCGAAGCGGTAAGTGTCAGGTGCGGGCATGCCTTCTTCGTAAGGTTCGATGATCAGGTGAACCTCGCCGAACTGGCCGGCGCCGCCTGACTGCTTTTTGTGACGGTAGTCGGCACGGGCAGCTTTTGTGATTGTCTCGCGGTAAGGAATCTTGGGTTCTTCGAAGATGATGGGGAGTTTGTCGTTGTTCTCAACGCGCCATTTGAGGGTGCGGAGGTGGAACTCGCCCTGGCCTGAGAGGATGGTCTGCTTGAGCTCTTTTGACTGCTCTACTTCCCAGGTGGGATCCTCTTCGTGCATGCGGGTGAGGATGCCGGCGAGTTTCTCGGCGTCGCTTTCAGTCACGGGACGGATGGCGCGTGAATATTTGGGGGCGGGATATTTGATGAAGTCGAAGGCGTAGTCGCAGCCCTTTTCATCGAGGGTGTTGCCGGTGCGCACGTCCTTGAGCTTAACGGTGGCGCCTATATCACCGGCACAGAGCTTGTCGACGGGAGTCTTGATCTGACCGCACACGCAGAAAATCTGTGCGATGCGCTCCTTGGAGTCACGGCTTACGTTGTCGAGGTCGGAACCCGGAGTCAGTGTGCCTGACATGACTTTGAAGTAGCTGACTTCGCCGATGTGGGGCTCGACGGTGGTCTTGAACATATAGATGCTGAGGGGACCGTCAGGATCGGGAGCCACTTCCTCGCCGGAGGTGTTGACTGGCGCGGGCATATCATCAACGAAGGGAACCACGTTGCCGAGGAATTCCATCATGCGGCGGACGCCCATGTCCTTGGCGGCGCTGACGCAGAATACCGGGAATATAGAGCGGTCAACGAGGCCCTTGCGGATGCCTTCGCGCATCTCGTCCTCGGTCAGGTGGCCCTGGTCGAAGAATTTCTCCATAAGGGTTTCGTCGTTTTCTGCAGCAGCTTCAACGAGCTTCTGGTGGAGATCCTGGGCGCGTTCCATCTCTTCGGCGGGTATATCCTCGATGGTGGGTACACCTCCGTCGGGTCCCCATGAGTATTTCTTCATGAGGAGCACGTCAATCATGGCGTTGAACGAAGGACCGGTGCTGAGGGGATACTGCACGAGGACAATCTTGTTGCCGAAGATTTCGCGCATCTGCTCAACCACGTTTTCAAAGTCGGCTTTTTCGCCGTCGAGCTGGTTGAGGGCGAACATCACGGGCTTGTTGATCGAGGAGGCGGTGCGGAAAATGTTCTGGGTGCCTACTTCCACGCCGTACTGCGAGTTGATTACAATCACGCCGGTGTCAGTGACATTGAGGGCTGTGATGGCGTTGCCTACGAAGTCATCGGCTCCGGGGCAGTCAATCACGTTGAGCTTCTTGTTGAGGAATTCGGCATAGAATATAGTGGAGAATACCGAGTAGCCATATTCCTTCTCAACGGGGAAATAGTCGCTGACGGTATTTTTAGCTTCGATGGTGCCACGACGTTTTATAACTCCACACTCGTAGAGCATAGCTTCGGCGAGTGTGGTTTTACCCGAGCCCTTGCTACCGAGCAGGGCTATGTTTTTAATCTCATTAGTTTGATAAACTTTCATGTTATCAGCTGGTTATTATGTGAATATTTAAGTTTTTCATGGAAAAGAGGCTTTCATGGCATCTTTTCGGCCGCAAAATAGGAAAAATATTCGAGATTTGAGTAAATAAAAAATATGTTGTGTAACATCTTTTGGATTTTAGTTGTCATATTCGAGACGGGGATGCTAAAATTTTATGGAATCAGGGAAAATAACTAACTTTGGCACTATATTTGCAGTGTCAGGTTTACACACATATTATTGAATAGCGAAATGAACGTCAAGACTGAACATATTGTCTCATTAGGGCAGATAGAATTAAACGATACAGAAGTCAAATCCGATGAACTCAAGGAGTATTACCCCGTGCTTCCCACGCGTGATTTCGTGCTGTTTCCCGGGATCACCTATCCGATATCGCTCGGTCGCGAGAGCTCGATCAGTACCGCAGAGAGGGCCGAGAAAGACGGATCGCTCATAGTCATTGCGTGTCAGAAGAATGCCAACGAGGAGTTTCCTTCCATACCCGACGACATTCACCGCTATGGTGTGTTGGGACGGGTGGTCAAGATATTTGATATTCCCGGCGGCCCGAAAACCGCCATTATTCATGCGTTTAACCGTGTGAGAATTGTGGCGGCCGGCCCCGAGCCGCTGACTGTTGTGGCCGAGATTGACAAGGAGCTTCCGCTGCAGAGCGAGGAGGAAAAGAAACGTTTCCGCACCCTGGCCCGCTCGGTAAAGCAGATGTGTATGCGCCTTCTTAAGGCGGGTCAGGAAGAGCCTAACGAGCTCTCGTTTAACCTCGACAGCATCAATGACCCGATGACCATTATTAATATGGTGGCCACGCATGCTCCGCTGATGTCAGGCCAGAAGATAGAGCTGCTCTCCGAACCTACAATTCTGGGCCGCAGCTCCAAACTTCTCGATGCCCTCGCCACGAATGCCGAGCTGATGAACATAATGTCGCAGGTGCAGGAACGCGCGCAGCGCAACATGTCGGAGGGGCAGCGCAACGCGTTCCTTCAGAACCAGATGGAGGCCATCCGTCAGGAATTGTACGGCGACGAGGACGACTCCGACAAATTCCGCTCGAAAGCCGCCAGAATCAACTTCCCCGAAAATATACGCTCGACCGTAGAGCGCGAGATTGACAAACTCGCCCGACTCAATCCCCAGAGCCCGGACTACTCGGTGCAGTACACCTATCTCGACCTGCTGCTCTCGTTGCCCTGGAACGAGTATGATGATCTCAACAACAGTCTGCCTGCGGCTGAGGATATCCTCAACTACGACCATTACGGACTGGAGAAGGTGAAGGAACGCATCCTCGAGCAGCTCGCAGTGATGATGAACAATCCCGAAGGCAAGTCGCCTATCATCTGTCTGGTGGGTGCTCCCGGAGTGGGCAAGACCTCGCTCGGCCAGTCGATAGCCCGCTCGCTCGGACGGAGATACCAGCGGGTGTCGCTCGGCGGCATGCACGACGAATCGGAAATCCGCGGCCATCGCCGCACATATATAGGCGCCATGCCCGGCCGCATAATCGACGCCATGAAGCGGGCCGGCAGCTCCAACCCGGTGCTTCTCCTCGACGAGATTGACAAGATAGGCACCGATATCAAGAGCGACCCGGCAGCCGCCCTCCTCGAGGTGCTCGATCCCGAACAGAACTGCCATTTCCATGATAATTACCTCGATGTGGACTACGACCTCTCGAAGGTGATGTTCATAGCAACGGCCAACACGCTCTCGACTCTGTCGCAGCCTCTGCTTGACCGCATGGAGATAATCGAACTTTCTGGCTACCTTCAGGAGGAGAAGATAGAGATTGCCAAGCGTCACCTGCTGCCGCGCATCCTGGCCGCCAACGCCATGAAGGAGCGTCAGCTTGTGTTTACCGACGAAGCCATTGCCAGAATTATCGATAACTACACTTCGGAAAGCGGTGTGCGACAGCTTGAAAAACGACTCGCCTCGATTGTGCGGAAGGTGATACTGAAGAAGATGCGCGGCGAGCGTGTGCCCCGCATTATCAAGGACACCCATCTGCGTAATTATCTCGGCCCGGAGATGCGCACACGCGACACCTACGAAGGCAACAGCTACGCCGGCGTGGTGACGGGTCTCGCCTGGACAGCAGTTGGGGGCGAGATACTCTATGTGGAGTCATCGCTGGCCAAAGGCAAAGGCGAGAAGATTACGCTTACAGGCAATCTTGGCGACGTGATGAAGGAGTCAGCTGTCATAGCCCTGCAGTATGTCAAGGCCCACGCATCACAGTTAGGCGTTGACCCCGAGCTATTCGAACGTTACACGCTCCATATCCATGTGCCCGAAGGCGCCATACCAAAGGACGGCCCCTCGGCCGGCATCACTATGGCAACATCGATAGTGTCAGCCGTCACCCAGCGCAAAGTGCGTGACCGCATAGCCATGACCGGGGAGATAACCCTCCGCGGCAAAGTGCTCCCCGTGGGCGGTATCAAGGAGAAGATACTGGCTGCCAAACGTGCCGGAATCAACACAATCATCCTATCCGGGGAGAACCGCAAGGACATAGAGGATATAGCCCCGAAATATATCGAAGGACTGAAGTTTGTCTACGTCCGTGACGTGTCGGAGGTGATAGACTTCGCGCTGCTTGATGAAAAAGTTGAGAATCCTGTTGTATTTGATTAATACTTAATGGGGGTGGGGCGCTTCGGCGCCCTTCCTGTGTAAATAAAAAAAATTAAAGAAAAATTTCTATAATCAGATTTATTCACTACATTTGCACAAATGTGAATATTATTAGCATAATATTATTTGGCTTATGGAAACCCGAAAACTTAAAATCAGAGACTTGACTATGCGCGACGGACAGCAGTCGCTGTTCGCAACCCGCATGAGCCAGTCGACAATCGACCGGCTTCTTCCTCTTTACGAGAATGCCGGCTTCTATATAATGGAAGTATGGGGCGGCGCTGTGCCTGATTCAGTGATGCGTTATCTTGACGAATCGCCCTGGAACCGCCTTCGCAAAGCCAGCGAGGCAATGAAGGGCAAATCACTCCTGTCAGCCCTTTCGCGCGGCCGTAACCTTTTCGGCTATGTGCCTTACCCCGACAGTGTGCTCAAGGGATTCTATCAGGAGGCTATCAAGAACGGTCTGAATGTAATGCGTATCTTTGACGCCCTCAATGATATCGACAATGTGAAGGAGTCAATACGTCTGATCAACGAACTCGGCGGAATAGCAGACGGCGCTGTGTGCTACACCGTTGACCCCAAAGAGGAGAAGCCTGCCGAAAAGGGCGGTTTCCTCAAGAAACTCTTCGGCAGCAAACCCGCCGAGCCTGATAAGATATTCACCGACGATTACTTTGTGGAAAAAGCCAAGGCCATGGAGGCACTCGGCGCAAAGATCATCACCCTCAAAGATATGGCCGGTCTGGTCAACCCGCTCCGCGCCGCCTCGATCATCTCGCGCTTCAAACGCGAGCTTAACGTGGAGGTCGATTTCCACACCCACTGCACCCCCGGCTATGGCCTGGCATCGTCAGTGATGGCCATGCTCCACGGCGTCGACATCCTCGACACCAACATCTGGTGGTTCGGCGGCGGCTCTGCTGCTCCCGCCATCGAGCTCGTCTACCTGTTTGCCAACCGTATGGGCATCGAGGTTGACGTGAACATGGAGGCAGTAGGCAAGATCCGCAACGAGCTTCTCAACGCCCGTCACGAACTCGCCGACTTCGACCTCGGCAAGGACAACATGCCTATCGAATTCAACCCCCTCACCGACACACTTCCCGAGCATATATCCGCTCTGTTTGACCGCGCTATCGAATGTGCCCGCGCCAACGATGAGGAAGGCCTGCTCGAAGCCTGCCACGCTATTGAAAGCTACTTCCACTTCCCCAAGCCCAACGAGCTTGTCAAGAACGCCGAAGTGCCCGGCGGCATGTACTCCAACATGGTTGCCCAGCTCAAGGCTCTCCAGGCTTCCGACCTTCTTGACGATGCCATGCGCCTGATCCCCAAGGTGCGCCGCGATGCCGGTCTTGTGCCGCTGGTAACTCCTACCAGCCAGATTGTAGGCAGCCAGGCAGTAAGCCTTGCACTTGACCGCAAGAAAGGCAACCCTGACTACTCCAACGCCTCCAACCAGTTCATCTCGCTCATCAAAGGCGAGTACGGCCACACTCCCGTAGCCATCGATCCTGCTTTCCGCGAGAAAATCACGGGCAGTGCCGAAGAGCATCCTTACGACGTGAACTCTTACCGCAAGCCCGAGAACCCGCTCCTGCCCGAATACGGCAATGTGCCTCTGGCTTCTAACGACGAAGAATATCTGCTTCTCGAACTCCTTCCCTCGGTGGCCAACGGATTCCTCCGCAAGCGCCGCGCCGAAGAATATCAGGCCACTCAGGCTGAGGCCACGGCAGCCGCAGCAGCCGAGGAAGCTGCCAAAGAGCCCGAAGAACCCATCACCGGCGAAGTGCTCAGCGCTCCCATGGGCGGCCGCATCATACAGATCAACGTCAAACCCGGCGACAAAGTGAAGAAGGGTGACGTGATCCTGGTCTACGAGGCAATGAAGATGGAAAACGACGTTGCCGCCGAAAAGGACGAAGTGATCAAACGCATCTTCGTCAAGCCCGATGAAATAGTGGGCACCGACGCACCTCTCGTAGAGTTTGCCGACTGATGCCGGCAGGCTGTCAATGAAAGAAATTTAAGGTTTTAGCGCGATTTATCGCGCTAAAACTTTGTAAATTAAATAATAATGACTAAATTTGCAGGCCATTACAAAAGACCGCCTTACCAGCGGGATTTATAACACTTTGATTAACAAACTATTATTATAGAAAAATGAAAAAAGACATCCATCCTTCCAACTATCGTGAAGTAGTATTTAAAGATATGTCAAATGAAGAAATCTTCATTACCCGTTCTACCATCGCCACGAAGGAAACAATCGAAGTGGATGGCGTGACTTATCCCCTTGTCAAGCTTGAAATCACCAGCGCATCTCATCCTTTCTTTACCGGCAAGCAGAAACTCGTTGACACCGCCGGCCGCGTAGATAAATTCATGAGCCGCTACGGTAACCGCAAGAAAAAATAATAACATTCTTCGATAAAATATAAATCAGGCCGCGTCATAAACGATGCGGCCTGATTCGTTATTGTAAGTAATGTCTGTCGTTTATTGTGTTGGAGTAAACAGGCTGTCGTCACTGATGAGGATGAAAGTCACTACTGCCAGCACGAACATGATAAGGCTCACGGCCAACTGGCCGTAGCATTTCTGGCGTATGCAATAATATGTCAGTGCTATGATGTAGAGCGTAACGCCAAGCCACATTAGCCCGATGGCGATCTCCCCGAATAAAATCCGCTTGGCGATGCAGGCGATGATAAAGACTATTACGCCTGCGATAGCGGGTACGTAAGCCAGCCAGCGAATCCGTTTAGCCGTTTGTCGGTCAATCTGCTTCATATCATCTTTTTCAGTATAACAGCTCGAATTGCCCAATGGTTTGAAGCAAAACAAGGATAAGCCAGACGAAATAATCACTGAATCTGAATTTTTTCGGCTTGCCGCTTCCATAGTATCATGGAGAAAGAACACTGCTCGAACACCGCACCGAAGCAGCGGCTGCAACCGCTAAGCATGGCGAGGCTTGACCGAGCCAAAAATTCTTCTTTCTCCTCTCCGTGTCAGGCGTATCGTAAATTTTTGTAACTTTGTAGTCGGAAAGTTATTTACCTTTCCACGACATTTTGGAAAAAAGAAGCGTTATGCTTATCTTGAACTTGAAAACCTGAGAAATTTTCACCCGTACTCAAAGATAAGGCATGATGGCTTCCCTCGTATAGCGTGGGCTGCTGTCAACCACATCTGAGTACAAGGCTTTCTCAGGGCCATCAAGTTAAGACGTGGCATAGTCGGCTCACGCTTTCTTGTATAATTAATTTCTCCAATGAGTCATGGAGAGAGCTAATTTTATGATGGCAAAGTTCAATTCATATATCGACAATATTGACACCGACTTTTGGCGCGACTTATGCCTGAGCCGTGGTGAACTGCGACACTATGACAAGGGCGAAGAATTTCTTTCTGCCGGAACCATAGGCCGCTACATCGGTTACATACAGTCAGGTGCGCTGAAATACGTCTGTTTTTCGTCGGACGGCACCTCACATGTAACGGGCCTTGAATTTGCCGGTCATTTTGTCTGTGACTTCCCCGGCTCGTTGTATCGGGAGAAGTCACGTTGCTCCATAATTGCCACGGTGCCCTGTGAGATATATTGTGTATCTGCGTCATTAGTTTCGGAATTGATGCAATCGGATCCTAAAGTAAAGGATGTTGTTGAAAACACCACTCGCCAGTTGTTCAATACCGTTTATGACCGACTTGTCGATTTATACTCCAAGACTCCGCAGCAGCGTTATGATGAACTGATGAATCGTGACCAGGATTTATTCACTCTGTTTTCGCTTAAAGATATTGCATCGTTGCTCAACATTACCCCAACACATCTGAGCCGTTTACGAAAAAAATAATCATCTCTTTTGCCATTCTCAACATTTGTTGAGAATCAAGTTACTATTTCTGTCTATCTTTGCCCGAAATCACAGGCAAAGAATATGCAATACAAGATTTTCATCTCATTACTCTGTGTTATGATAGCGCCAGCTATTATGGCACAAACGGAAACTCCCGACAGCATAAAGACACAAGAGCTAAATGATGTTGTAGTGGAAGGACAACTTCAAAGTACCTCAGCCACCGTATCAACCTATCTCCCTACAAAGCGACAACGCAATGCTGCGCAAAACGGACCTGAATTGCTTAACCACATGGCAATTCCTCAGCTCGGACTGGTTTCTGGCTATAACGTAACAACCAATTCAGGACAGAAAGTGGACCTATATATCGACTATGTGCCGGCATCAGAACAGGATCTTAACGGTATGCGTATGGCCGATGTAAAGAAAGTGGAATACTACGATTTTCCCACAGATCCGCGGTTTCAAGGCTCGCAGCATGTCATCAACTTCATAATGCAAAAGTATGAATATGGCGGCTATGTAAAAGCATACGCAAATGAATTTTTTATTGCCAATTCAGGACAGCTCAATCTGTTCTCGAAGTTCCAATATAAGCGTATGACCTTTGATATCGGTGTCGGCGGCTGGTATTCCGCGAACGACCATCTGAGTCAATCGACTGTGGAAACCTACCGCCTTCCACAACCTGACGGTTCTGATAAGACTTTTGAGCGAACATCAGTGCCGGACTATGCCAAAGTACGTCAACAATCCTATTGGCCTACATTCAAGGCGACATATCTCACCGATAAGATTACAATGGTCAATACCGTGGGTGCGAATTTCTTCCGGTCGCCCAAGCAGAATACCGCAGGCTCCGTCCGCTTTTCTCCTGCCGACTTCCACTCAACTGAATATACCGATGACCAAAACAGCCGAACAAACTCCTTTACCTATTCCGGTTTTTGGAATTTTGTGCTTCCTCACGGCAACAGCATTAGTTTCAATCCATATTACTCGTATTCCCACACCAACCAACAGAGACTCTATTCCGAGGCCTCCGGCTCATCGTTTGCAAACGGTGCAAAGGATGACTCGCACCGTGTCACCGCATCTCTGAGATACTTGCACGACTTCGGCAAATACGGTAATATTACTGCTATCCTTAACGGGACTCTCCTGTCAAATCGTACTCATTATTCAGGCACATCAACCGTCACTGACCGTCTGACCACTTACCGTGTAGGACCGGGTCTTTTCTATAACTTCAAAACGGACAAATTCAATGGACTTATCGGAGGCGGTTTTAACTACGATCACTCCACTTTGGACGATGAATCCGAGCACTCCACACAACCGTGGGTGGATTTTTCACTGCAATATGCCTTTAACAATAAAAACTCCATAAGCGCGGAATTTCATCATGCCACATGGACTTTGGCTTCATCATACCGCAGTACAGCCATAATACAATCAAATCCGCTGTTCAGCTATACCGGCAACCCGAACGTAACACCTTATAAGAGCTGGGATGCAAGCTTGAGATATGTGTTCATGCCCAACAATAAATTCAATCTCGCCGCTTTCGGTCAGACTACTGTAATCACCGACCGATATGCCTATGTATATAAGGCATTTCCGGACCACATTCTTCGTACCATTCAGCAAAATGGAGTCGGCAATTATTCGTCCTGGCTATATGGAGTACAGGGTACTGCACGACTTCTCAATAACAACCTTATGATTAACGGACAGGTGGCTCATCGTATAGTTCGTAATGGAGTGCCTTTTGACTGGACCAAGCAGCGGGTTCTCTGGTATATTCAGGCATTTTATTATGTAGGCGGATGGAATTTCGGACTGCAATATCAGTCGCCACAGGAATATTGCGACGGATATGTTAACGGCGCATGGATGAAAGATAAAAGCGCATACACAGCTATCGTTGGCTGGGGTAACTCATCCTGGAATGTACAGGCTCGGCTTACCAATCCCTTCCGTTGGAATTGGGAGGCATCAAAATCTGAAACGACAAGCCCGAACTATGATGTAGCCTCCACATATTTCAACACAAGCTATCATTGTTACGTACTGTTGTCAGCTACTTATACTTTTGGATATGGTAAGAAAATTCAGTGTGGCAACGAGGCATTACAGCAGATGGGTACATCGTCGAGTATTTTGAAATAAGAAACAGCATCTCATACAATGTGGAAACCTCGGCAGTGATGTCGGGGTTTTCTTATGGAGTTGCGGCACCGCCGCCGCGCTTTCGTTTATCGAATAGCTAATCCCTGCTCACTTCATCGGGCTTCTCATAAGTCTGGTGCGTTCTTGTCGGTCTCGAAAAAAATATTGCCCAAAACGCAGTTCTCAACATTTGTTGAGAACAAAGTCGTATATAATGTCGAACTTTGCTTAAATTTTAAGCAATTTACATGTGGCAAAGGATTTTCATTATTATTCTCTTTCTTGCGGCTTTCGTTTCTGCGATGGCGCAAGCAATGATTTCGGGGTTTGTCAAGACTGCTGAGGGTAATGGTGTGGACTTTGCCAGCGTTGTAGCTTCACCGGCGAATACTCCGAAAACAATATTAGCATCAGCTTTCACCGATGAAAACGGCAAGTTCCAGATGCCGGTTAAAAGCGAGAGCGACAGCCTTATTCTCAAAGCATCGAGTGTCGAGATTGCTCCGGCTCAGATTAAAGTTCCAAACCGCACCGGCACCTATGAAATCATTGTGGAAAACCGCGCCGTCGAATTGAAAGAGGTTGTAGTAAGGTCTAAAAAAATCTATTCACAAGGCGACACAATCAACTATAATGTCGGCTCATTTCTTTCGCAGACAGACCAGTCTATTGCCGACGTATTGAAAAAGATGCCGGGCATTTCGGTGTCGGATGCCGGACAAATCTCTTATCAAGGTAAGCCGATTAAAAACCTGTATATCGAGGGGCTTGACCTTATGAAAGGACATTACGGTATAGCCACTAACAACATCGACCCCAACAACATCGCTACCGTACAAGTATTGGAGAACCATCAGGACATCAAGGCGCTCAAAGGGCTGCGCCCGGAGGAACAGGCTTCCATCAACCTACGGCTAAAAGAGGGTGTCAAGGGTGTGTTCAATCTTATAGCTACACTCGGTGGTGGCTATGGCGATGAAGGATTGTGGAACAACTCGGCTATCGCCACATATTTCCGTCGTAACAGCCAGTTTCTCGCCACCTACAAGGGCAACAACACCGGCGAGGATTTGTCGCAGGAACTTTATTCCTTCGACAATGATTATTCGCGCACAAGCAATATCTCATCGATCTCCATGCCGTCGGCCCCCGGTATTGACAAACGGTTCTATTGTTTCAACCGCTCCCACAATGCCACGTTCAACAACGTTTATCGTGTAGGGAAGTCGGGAGAGTTCGGTATAAACGCCGCCTATCTAAACGACCGCGACACCCGTCGAAACAGTTCATCGACCACAAATTTTCTTCCTGACGGAAGTCAGAACATCGTGGACGAGGTCATACAGGGCACTGCCTGTATGCAGAAGGCATACGGCGACCTTACATATATGAACAACGGCGATGAAAATTACCTGAAGGAACAACTGAAATTCGACTGGAGTACGACTGACGCTGACAGCCGTATCTTTGCCGGAGACGATGACATAGCGCAGATCGGGAAAACCGACACATACCGACTGCTCAATAAATTCCATATAACGCACCGTAATTCGGAGGACCGTGGATTTGAATTTTTTTCTCTTGTTAACATGGAAAAACGGCCACATAGTCTCTCCGTCTCCCCGAATCTTTTCCCGAATATGATAACGGGAGATATGCTATATCAGCACGTTGATTTCCGAAATATATCAACCGAAAACAGCGCGGGATTATTATCTGCTCTTAAAGTCGGCAACTTCACCCTGCACCCGTCGGCAATCGTCAACTATCATCACAACGCGCTCGAAAGCAGCCTTGACGCGATGCGCAATGATCTCACGCTTGATTATCTCGATGCCGGCCTCGGAGCCGAGATAATGTTCACTACCCGAAAATTCCATGCTTCGCTCTATGTGCCGATGAAATACAGATTATTTCGGCTTGACAACAAACTTGACGGTATCATTACCGACAAAAACCGCTTTCGGGTGGAACCGTCATTAAACCTGACGTATAAAGTTAACAGCAGTCATAATCTTAACGCTTCCGCTGCGCTGAATTATATGACTCCCTCCATTGAAACATTATATTCAGGCTACATCCTGACTTCATACCGCCAACTGTCGGCTTATGATGTGGCAGGTCTGTATGAAGGCATGAATCAGCACTATGCGCTGAAATATGATTTCAAAAATATTCTTTCAATGAGCTTTGCGGGAGCGGAAGTCGCATGGTACAGGCAGTCGCCCGATGTGCTTTACGGTTCCTACTACGACGGTATCGTACAGCATACCATAAGCCGTCGTACATCGGATAACAGCGATATGTTATCCGCAAAGGTTCATACGAGTCAAGGATTCGACTGGCGCCGTCTTAAAATCGGTGCCTCGTTCACATACTCATATTATGACAGCCCTCTGCTTGTTCAGGATGCAGTGGTACGCTATACGGGCAACAGCTTAGGTGTCAATGCTGACATAAGTCTGGCACCGTTCAAATGGCTTTCGGTGTCGTATCAAGGCAATTATTCGCAGTCCGCGACTCAACAGAAAGAACATGAGCGGTTCCCGTGGCTACGTACAGTAACCAATAAGGGTACTCTTGATTTTACAATTCCGGGAGGTGTTACCCTGACGGCTTCGCTTTACCATTATTACAACAATTTCAATGACGGCGACCGTTCATTCCTCCTTCTCAACGCCGAGGCGAAATACACCATAAAGCGTTTCAGCTTCACGCTGTCATGCGACAATCTGCTCAACCGCAAGTCGTATGTATATTCCAATCTGTCGGCTCTCACAGAGTCAAAGGCTATCTACACCATACGGTCACGCAGTGTGTTACTCAAAATCCGATTCAGAATATTCTAAAAAACATTGTTATGAAATATCTTATATCTTTACTTTTTGTTTTCCTGTGGATAACAGGTGCAGCTCAGGAAACCTGTTCCCGGATTATTGACCGGGCTACCCCTGTCGATACAGCAAGATACAGAGTTACATATTCGCTGAAATATAAATTTCACCCCGACCAAAGAGATGCCTATAACGACACTCGTATCGTACAGATTGGAAAACGCAGTGTCAAAGATTACAGCGACATAATTAACCACTTCGATTCGTTGGCAACCGAACAGGTCAGACGTGGAGCGGAATCGTATTCCAATGTGTCTGGCAATCCGTGGCCTTTGGAAATCATCAGACCCATTCGAGGTGAGAAAGCTGATTTGAAATATCGGCTGTCTATATCAGCTTTCTTTGTCTATCCTGATTCTGTTCCATCGCTGGAGTGGAATTTCAGCGATGAGGAAACCGATTCAATTATGGGCTATGATTGTAGAAAGGCGACTGTTGAATTCGCCGGACGCAGCTATACTGCTTGGTTTACACCTGAAATCCCGTTGCCTTTCGGCCCTTACAAATTCGGCGGTCTGCCGGGGCTGATTCTAAAATTGGAAGATGCTGAACGACAATTTGTCTGGGAGGCTGTGGGATTTGAACGTGATAATGCTCCTATAATGGAATATACGTATCAGGACGGTAACGATAAAAGATGCTCGGCAATCGATGTCGAAAAGACTCTTATCCGCTATTTCAAATCCCCCGTAGGTTTTATGATTTCTGAAATGGGCGGCGATAGTAGCAGAGTCCATATTGTCGGCAAAGACGGTAAAGAAATGAATAATGCTGATGCCTCCCAAATGTCAATGCCATATAAACCTCTCGAAATAAAATGAAGATATTTCTGATAATGGTTCTCACCCTTTTTATGTCGGAGTGTGCCAACGCACGGTCAACTTCTATTCCCGTAAAACTTGATGTTGTCGGTGAAACATTGCCGGCAATCAGGCATATCAATGATATGAAGATGTCGGGAGATACACTGTTTTTTGTCTATGAAGGCGAGGAGGGTTACGGTCAACGCTTGCTCCGCCGTGCTGTTGTTGATATTAAAAGCCATACTCTCAGAGTAAGCCCTGATATGGGGAAGCGAGAGGACGGCTACTTCGTATCTTATATGCCATATCCTTTCATCGCAGATGATGGCTCAGTCTGTGTGATCAGCCAGGATGACTGCGAACTTTATACCTTAGAAAACGACACCACGCTCATTAGAACAAAACATTATCTGATGAGTGGCGACAGTATGGTACCTTTTCCACTCTCTCATTTTGTTCAGGATGTTTTTATGACGGGTCCGGATAAATATGTTTTCATTGGTCGTGAGCCAAACGGAGGATGTCAATATGCTGTGACAGCAGATTTGACTACCGCAAAAATAGACACTATCCGTAAAATCAACATATCGCCGGAACTCCAGACATGGATGCCTAATACCGGAGAAATGGCTTATTCAGGTAAGGTCAAAAGTCTTGCCTTTGCCTATAAACTCCATCCCTTTATCGAGATTTTCGACACAGACGGCAACATAATCAATTTTGAAAGGATAGGCGAAGATACTTTCGATCCGAATACTTTGGAAAAAGCCGACTTCGACGGCCTAAACAGTCTGCATACAGTTGATGTAACATACACTACGGATTATATCTATGCTCTGTACTGGGGCTTCAAATATGCCGATTCTAAGCAGTCCAAACCAACCATCATCAAACTTGATTGGTGTGGTAACATAATTGCACGTTACAGCGATTTGACAGGTCCGCTTTATCGTATTGCAGCTAAAGATGATTCAATCCTTATAGGGTGGAACGGAAAAGAATTCGTTCTTCTGACATTGTAAACAGTTATTAATACAGAAACCTCGGCAGTGATGTCGGGATTTCTTATGGAGTTGCGGCACCGCCGAAACTCCGAAGCAGCGGCGTTTTCGATACCCTCTGTATGGGCTGCGACTGCGAAGCAGGGCCGAGGCTTGACCGAGTTAAATAATCCCGTTTGATGATTCTTTCTCTCGGTCTACGTGTGGCACCACTTAAATAGTTCGCTCCTATTTTTAATTTTGAATAGAAGCTATGTTTTAGAAATAGGCGGATTGCTCTGCTATTCTATATATACATTCAGGTTCCATTGCAATCCATTCATCAAAAAGGGCGGATTGAATGATATATGGCTTTTTTTGCAATTCATCAACGGTATGTACTTCAAACGTTGGTACATCTTTAACCTTTGAAAGCCTTTCAAAGATTATCTCCATATATTTATCGTTTATTTCAAATCCGATGAAATTGCGATTTTGTTCAGAACAAGCTATACACTCGGAGCCCGACCCGGCAAATGGAATGACAACTAAATCACCTTCGTTGCTAAAGTGCTTTACTATACGGTTTGAAATACTTAAAGGTTTTTGTGTAGGATGGTCTACTTTTTCATCAGCAAACCTTTTTCCTGCTAAAACAGGAAAATTCCATACATCTCCGGCAATTCTACCCTCAGGATTAGGAGTCCATACAGTTCCATCTTTCTTAGTAATTTTATTCTTTAGCCGCTCTGTGCTTTTGTATGGTTCTCTTATCTGGTGAAAAGTGAATATCTCGCCTTTACTCATCCATAATAGTGGTTCATAAAATGCGGCCGGCATTTTTGTAAATCCGGAGAAACCATTCTCATAGTGCCAAATGAATTGTCTACGATAATGGAATCCTCTCTTCATAAGATAAACTTGAAGAAAGCATATATAGTTATGGATTCCATATATAAATATCGAACCAGTAGGCTTTAATTTCTGCATACAGAGATCTAACCATATAGTGCACCAGTTGTACCAATCATCGAGATTGTTCCAAATTTTACTTTTTGGGCCGAAATTTTTCCCGATATTATACGGTGGGTCGGCTATAATTAAATCTACTGAGTTATCTTCGAGCTGCTTCAACAATTCTACGCAATCACCCAAGTAAACATTATTTATTTCTAAGTTTGCCATTCTTTTCGTTTTTTAGAATAAGTACATACTGATGATGTACATTTGGAACGAAGCTATGAGGGTAGCCATAAGGGAAAATACTCTTGTGGCGTTGATATAATATTTTTATCCCTTTTAATTTTAAGGGAGTACGCTCTTGCAATATATTTGCTAAATCCGAATGAAACAAATAGAACTTGTCCCCTTTTCGGAAATCGCTTACAACAATAGCAACATACTTATTATTTTTCAGCACTCTTGAGGAATCTAAAAAGATTCCACACAACACTTCTAAGAATAGCTGATAGTCAGGTATATTTGCGATGTCGTCATCGCTTTCGCTATATTTGGTGTCTAAATTTTCGGATTCTCTTAGATTAGCTTTATGATCTATCTTATCCAGTATGTTCCAATAGGGAGGACTTGTAATAATGAAATCTACGCTATTCGAGGCTAGTTTTTTTATTTCTTTCTTAGAGTCAGCACATATAACTACTTGAGACTTTTTATAGGGTACTGAATCGGGAACTTCTACTTTTACTCGTTTTCTTGCTAAATCTGCATATCGTGGGTTCAACTCTATTCCTATACCCTCGCGCCCTTCCAGTGCCGCAGCTTTCAGAGTTGAACCAACGCCCACGAATGGATCAAGCACTATTTGACCTTCTTTTGTAAAGAATCTGATATGTCGCGCTACATCTTGATATGAGTATGGAGCGGGATGTAATTTTTCTATTTGAGCTTCTTTACTTCCCGCGCCGAGTCCTCGCTGTGAGAATACTGACACAGTCTCAGGCATCCATTCTTTTGAAGATAGGTCGTTTAAAGAATTTCCGATGTCATATATAGATTCTGTATCCAATATATATATAGCATTAGCTTTATCTAAGTTACCTGCCGTTTGAAATACAGCCATTTGCTTAGCGTTCCTTACCCAAGTGGGGATATTAATAGTTGTGTCATTAAACCAAGACGAGAGAAGTTCATCGGCTCGTTGATTTAATGACTCATTTACAACGGGCACGATTTCCTTACGCTCGCGTTTATAGAATTTATAATTCATTATTCGTCCTTTTATCGATATATTCCTTTAATGCGCTGTTAACTACATCCTTAATCTTAAGTCTATTTTTCGCTGCATAGACCTTAATTTGAGAATGTAAGGCGACATCTATCTCAAATGAAGTTACCATCGTTTGAGTCGGGACAGGCTCCGATTTTATAGTTTTGTCTCTTTCCATATTCCTGAAAAATTTCCACAAAGTTACAATTATTATTTTAGTATTTTAGTATTTTTGTATGTGAATTTTCGTTCAAATATCTTGTAGCAACCACCCTAAGCCTGTTTTTCAACTCCTTATATCAAAAAATAATCGCTATATTTGTGAAAAATATTTTCTACTGTATGGCTGGAATTTTCCGATTTTCTAATGCGGTATCAGACATAGATAAACTGATACAAACCTTCAGGTCATTAGTCGGTGAGTTTGGCGAACTCGCTGACAATGATTGTTTTGACCACAATCAGGCAGCTAAATTCTTAGCTGAAAACGGACTTGCTTCTTCTCTTGGAGCGATCGGAACAGAAGCTGTTGCTCGTTCCTTTAGGGCTGAAAACACTGCGCTTAATCCATTATATAATCAACATAAGTCATATAGTGAGTTTTTTAGGATGTTGGGTTGGTATGTGCCTACATCGAAGCAAACTAATTTCAGAATTTCAGAATTTGGTAAGATTATTGGTGACCCTGATCTTGACAGCGAATCAGTCAAAAAGTTAGTTGAAAAATGTGTGCTTCACATTGTTAGTCCGAATCCGCTTACAAACGTAAAGGGCGGAAATGTTTTACGACCATTCCCCTTACTTGTAAAGCTGATGGCCGCACTTGATGGTTACATTCTTAGAGATGAAATTATTATTGGAGTTTTAGCTTGCGAGAATGATAGGAGTCCTAACATAATTTCTGATACAGTTAAGCTGATAAGAAATATTCGTTCTAATGGTTTTAAGGCTCTTGACGAAGCCATAAAGAAACTGAGAACGGATAATGGAGGTTATCACTTCAAAGATGTTGATGGAGTTAAAACCCGCGTATTTGCCCCTCTTGGCAAAGATACGTTACCCAATTATACACGACTTCCCATAGCTTTATGTAAATGGTTGGGTTGGGCGGAGGAAGTAGATACAAAGACAGTCTATAAAGATAAGTCCGTCCGTGCTTTGCATATAACTCCTTATGGTTTGAACTTATCAAAATCTCTATCGCAAATAAAGGATATTCGTTTAGCAGACCTGCAAAAATTTGATAAAGAGTCAATAGTAGCTTTCGCCGCTTATTCAAATCTTTGTCAACTTAATGTTGCCTATAATTGTTTTGAGGATTATTCGGCAGAACTTCCAGCTATTATTTCCAAAGCACAACCAATTATTCAACATTTTGGTTTAACACCTCTCAATGATGATTTTTTGTTCTTTGCTTACCAAGAAATGCCGTTAGAAATAAATTCTCAAGCGGATGAATTATTAGATTCACTTTGATTATGAAAAAGCTCACACCGAAGAATAAAATCCAAAAGGTTAATTCTTTTATCTTTAGTTGTATCAAAAATGCTGAATCAGAGGAAGAATTTATTTCCTGTGCATCTGCTGAAATTAGTGATTTAGCTATTGATTTTTATGACAAAATTGGTGAAATATTTAATGCGTTAGATTTTAATATTTCAGTTACGCGAGAGGGAGATGTCAATTGTAGATTTGATGCGACATTAATTGATTCACAATTTTCAATACCTATTGAAATCAAATCACCTCGTGAATACATGGAAATAAATATTAAAGCTATTCGTCAGGCATTTGAAAATAAAATCGTACTTCTTTCTCGCGAGTTCTATTCTACAACCCCTGAAACAACAAGCTTGGCTATCGCATTTACCTACCCACCTTCAAGATCTGATGTTTATGAATTAATTATGGATATCAAAAATGCTTTTAATATAAATATAGGAATTATAGATGTCGCGGATCTTCTTTATATGGTCTATGAGTATAAGGTTAACGACCGAGATATTAACACCGACTATCTGTTTAACTTCTTTGGAAAATTTGACCGTGAAAAAGCTTTCCATTAAAAGAACTGCTACTGCAAGTCGATACGTTCTTCCAATAGTAGCAAAAAATAGAATCTACCGAAATCAATTCTCCGGATTCACTGTTGATGATGGAGAATTTTCAGGTTGCTGTTGTAACTGTAAAGAAAAATTTTGTTTAGAATATAGTTCTCACGAACTCCATTCTGACTTTTTTAATTCTTTTCCTCATAATACTTCACAACGAGTCTGCCCGACTGATGCAATTTCTAACTCAAATGAAAATATCATTATTACTCAGTCCAAATGTATTGGTTGTGGTATTTGTATATCTCGTTGTCCATTCTCTGCATTTGCTTTTGACGAGGAAACAGGAAAGTGTTTTGTCCAAAATAATGATTCGAAAATTCCGGATTCCCTGGTAGAACAAGAGAAGCAGATTAAAGATTTTCGTTCTCTCCAATCTTATAGTAAGTACGATAGTGTCACTATTCCTTTCATTGAAGATAAGGCATTGCGACTTATAAATGGCACTGATGCACCAGAGATTATTGTTCGTAATTTCTTGGTTAATCTTGGCTTTACCGCTAATTCTAACGCACAGGGGAACCAACATAATCGCATTGAATTTTTTGCTTTAGTAGATGATAAATATCTAATCGGCGAGTGCGAAACCGGCAATGATGTTCTATCGGTATCCCGTCGTATCCTGGATGACTTGGCTGTCTTGGTAAGTCGTCATTCCGTGAATCTGGAGGATATTATCCCATTAGCCGTTATTAATAGACTTCCGAATAAACGAACTGATTATTATGAAGTTATAGAGGATGTTAATAAGGTTCTCGGAATTCAAATAAATACAATTACTTATGCCTGTTTGTTCTTCCTGAACTTATTTAATATCAGATTATCTATTGAAGATTTTAAACTTTTCATCTTAAATCGTCAATCAAGCGAGCTGAATAGTATTCTTGAACGATTTATCCCCAACTTCTCTCAAGTCTGCGGATATTCACATTCTGACTTTTTCTCAGTTCAGAAATAAATAACTATTAGAAGATGTTTCAAAAAGAATCATAAGAAAAAATCGGCTCGCGGGGCGTTTGCCCGACGAGCCGATTTGATTTCGATGCTTAGTGTCAGCCTTTGACTGCGGGGAGGTCCTGAGGCTGGACGGGAGTCTGGGGCTTCTCGATGCCGTCACGCTTGAGGAGGGCGTCGATCGAGGGATCCTGGCCGCGGAAGCGGCGGTAGAGTTCGGCGGGATGTTCTGTACCGCCCTTCATGAGGATGTTGGTGCGGAACTCTTCGGCTGTCTTTTGGTCGAAGATGCCGTTTTCAAGGAACTTGGCGAACGCGTCGGCGTCAAGAACCTCGGCCCATTTATAGCTGTAATAGCCTGCGGCATAGCCTCCGCCGAAGATGTGGCTGAAGGTGGGTGATGTCATGGTTCCTTCGATCGGCTCGAACATCTGTACCGACTTGCCGGCTTCGATCTCGAATTTCGAGGCGTCGTCAACGGGTGCGGTGATCGAGTGCCATGCCATGTCGACAAGGCCGAAGTTGAGCTGACGCAGACATGCGTAGGCGGCGCCGAACTGGGCTGATTCCACAATCTTGTCAACGAGCGCCTGCGGGATGGGTTCACCTGTCTGATAGTGGCGGGCGAAGCCGTCGAGGAACTGCTTCTGGGTCATATAATTCTCGTTGAACTGCGAGGGGAGTTCCACGAAATCGCGGTAAACGTTGGTGCCCGATAGCGAGGAGAAACGGGTGTTTGACATCAGTCCGTGGAGTGCGTGGCCGAACTCGTGGAGGAAGGTCTCAACTTCGTAGGGGGTGAGCAGCGAGGGCTTGGTGTCAGTGGGTTTGGTGAAGTTCATCACTATTGACACATGAGGACGCGAGTTGGTGCCGTTGTCATCGGTCCACTGAGGTTTGAATTCAGTCATCCATGCGCCGGGCGATTTGCTTTCGCGGGGGAAGAAGTCAGTGTAGATGATACCGAGGTATTCGCCGTTGCGATCCTTGACCTCGAAGGCTTTTACATCGGGGTGATAGACTTCAACATCGGGGGCGGGTACGAAGGTAAGTCCGTAAAGCTTGGTGGCAAGACCAAATACACCGTCAATCACATTATTGAGCTCGAAATAGGGGCGCATCTCCTCTTCGTCGTAGCTGTATTTTGACTGTTTGAGCTTATTGGAGTAGTAGCTGTAGTCCCATGGCTTGATTTCAAAATCCTTGCCTTCGAGGCCGGAGGCAAACTGAGTCAGTTCGGCGAATTCCTTTTTCTGAGCGGGGATGTAGGCGTCGCGGAGTTCGTTGAGGAGCTTGTAGACATTCTCGGGTTTCTCGGCCATGGTGTTGACAAGCGAATATTCGGCGTAAGTGTTGTAGCCGAGCAGATTGGCAAGCTGACGGCGCTTGTCGGCAATCTGTTTGAGTATCTCTACGTTGGAGAATTCGCCTTTGGTGTTGCGGCTTGAGTAGAGACGGTACATCTTCTCGCGCAGGTCGCGGCGGTCAGAGTATTTCATGAAAGCCATGTAGGTGGGCTGGGCGAGGGTGAAGAGGAACTCGCCTTCGCGGCCCTTCTCCTTGGCGGCAAGGGCGGCGGCTTCGACTACGCCTTCGGGCAGCCCGGCGAGGTCATCCTTGCCAAGCCAGATCTCATAGGTGTTGAGCTCCTTGAGAACATTCTGACCGAACTTGGTGGAAAGTTCGCTCAGTTCGGCGCTCAGCTTGCGGTAGGTCTCGCGGTCGTCGCCTTCGAGAAGGGCGCCGTTGCGGGCAAACGAATCGTAAGTCTGCTTGAGGAGCATGTTTTCCTCGGCGTTAAGGTTGTATTTGTCGCGGTTTTCCCACACATATTTGATTTTCTCCCAGAGGCGGGTGTTGAGTGCGATGGCGGTGGAGTATTCCGAGAGTTTCGGGGTGACGCGCATCGACAGTTCCATCATCTCGTCGTCAGAAAGAGCCGAGAGCAGGGGACCGAAGGTGTTGAGCACACGGTCGAGGTCCTTGCCCGATTTTTCGAGAGCCACGATGGTGTTGTCGAAATCGGGCACTGCGCGGTTATTGCAGATAGCCTCGATCTCCTGCAGTCCGATCTCTATGCCGCGGTCAATGGCGGGCTCGTAATCGGCAGTGGTGATCTTGCTGAACGGGACAGTGCCGTGAGGCGTGTCATATTCGCTGAAAAAGGGATTTTGTGCTTGTGTTGACATAATTGCAATCGAAGAAATGAATGCTAACAGAAATTTTTTCATTTATGTGATTATGGGTTATTGGTTGCTGCATCAAAAATGAGGTCGATGATCAGAGTGTCGACTTTTGCCGCCTCGAGGTAATGGCGGTCAGACTGGAGCGAACTCCAGAGGGCTGCGGCCGATTTGTCGTCACTGTTCTCGCGGGCCAGACGGTAATAGTTGAGCGCTTCGCGGTAGCTGCCGCGGGCCGTATGGAGATGACCGGCGTTGAGATAGTCGCCGGCGGTGGGCTTGCGGGCAAGGAGGCGATTGTAGTAATCCGCGCTGCGGTCGTAGTCGCCCTGCAGGAAGGCACACCAGGCAATGGGACGAAGCGCCTTGCCGGAATCCGGATCGAGAAACTCCACCTTGAAATATCGTTTCAGAGCTTCGGCCGTGTTGCCGAGCTCCAGGTAGCAGTGGCCGATGTTGAGCGCTGTCGGGAGGTCGTCGGGCGTTTTTTCGGCCACGCGAAGGAAATATTCAAGAGCCTTGGCGCTGTCGCCGGCCAGCTTGTAGCACTGGGCCAGGCGGCGCATGGTCCAGAGTGAATCGGGGCGTGTCAGTTCGCTGCGGCTGTACATCTCGATGGCCTGCGGAATCTGACCGAGGCGCTGATGGCAGAAGCCGGCTTTCTGATAGTTCTGGGCGGTGGTGGCGCCGTCGTCGATAAGTCGGGTCAGAAGTTCGAGAGCCTCGGCATGGTAGCCGCGCTTGAAATAGAATTCGGCCACGACGGTCAGTGCGTCAGTGTCGTCGATATCCTTTTCAAGCGTCTTGACGGCCGAGAGATTGATGGGCGCGGCAAACGGATTGGGGAATTCCGATTTGCGGCGGAATAACTTGTAGAAGCGGTAAAGGTCCTGAACGTACTTGTTCAGTATGTTTTTGCGGGAGTTGAGTTCGGGGTTTAGCTCCGAGGCTTTGATCTCCTCGAGGTTGATATTGTTGAGCTTGAACTGCGAGAGCATCATGCGGCGGTTGGCGGCTGGGATGCGCTCGAGCGAGAGGATGATGGAATATTTGTCGCTGTCGCAAATCATGGGCGAGGTGCCTATGACCTCGGCTATATCCTTAGGACCGTCGCCTATCACGTTGCGTATATCGGTATAACCGGTGTAATAGGGGAGGAACCAATGGGCAACGTCATTGAAGAAGCGGAATGACTTCAATCCGGCCATTGTGCCCATCATCACATCGCCGCCGTCGCTCTGCAGGTCGGTCAGCTCCTTGAGCTTGTCAGACAGGCCCGATTTGTCAAACATCTCGGCCCATTCGGGATTCTCTTCGCCCATAAGTTCGGAGATATCCTCCACTGACGGGTTCATGCTGCGCAGCTTCTTGTCGATGTCTGGCTTCATCTTAATCATGGCGGGGATCACATCCTCGTTGAGCGTACGCGAGATGCGTTCGGTGTCGCGGGTTCGCACCAGTTCCATGAAGGCCATCTTGAGGTCGGCTTTCCACTGCGGCTTTTCGGCGATTGTGGCCATCACGGCCTCAAGCTTGCGGCCGGGCACGGTGCCGCGGTGCATCCAGAGGGCGATGACGAGGTCAATCAGCGCCTTGGCCTCCGTACGCTCGATGCCTGAGAGATAGGTGCGGGCAAGAATCACCATGCGGCGTTCGTCATAATATTCCAGTGAGCCGAGAAACACGGCGCCGAGCAGCTGGTCGCGGAAATAATCGGGGAGGGTAGGATCAGTCACGGCGTTGAGGATAGCGGTCTCTTCCTCTGAACTGAGCGGATAGGTGACCCATGCGAGATTGAATATGCGGTCGGCAAGAGTCTCCTGCTCGCGCTGCATGTCGTCGGAAGGTTTGCCGCCGAGGCGCGCCATTGCCAGTCGGCCTTCATTGTCGCGGTAACGCTCGATGAGATGAGTGAGCGATGAGTCGGCCTGCAGGTGCTCGTAGCGGAGTGTGGCGAAATACTGCCGCGGGGAATCCTCGATGTCGTGGAGGCGCATCAGTTCGGCGGCGAGACGGCGGATGTCGGCGGCGATTTCGGTGACCACGCGGTCACGCTCCGGGTCATTTACGCCATCGAAGGCGTAGTTGCGGAGATAGCCGAAGCTTTCGGCCACATGCTCGATGCGGTTCATTACCTGCCAGGGTGCCTTTGACGCCTGAGCGAGAATCTTAAGCTGATCAATGGCGGCCGACAGACGGTGCTGGTCAAGGCAACGGATTACGCGGTTATATATCTTTGAAAAGTCGGGTGATGACATAGGGAAAATGCATTATCTTACAAATATAAGTCATATCTTGCAAATACCGTGCCATAGACTATTAAATTAACTGAAATTATCAGACCATGCTTGATGTTTGATGTCGTGAATCAATTTGAACCAAATTATTTTTGGAGTATTCAACCCCATGGCGCTATATTTGTGTCAGTTAAATCAATTAAAAATATCTGCAATATGGAAGAAGAATTAAACGAACAAAATGAAGTGACCCAACTCAGTGACAGCCTGAATACATCAAGTACCGGCTATTTTAAGACTGCGTTTAATATAAGTGTATTTGCTTTTTTGTTTTCATTCTTTGCGGAATTTAGCGAGATTATGGAGCTGTTCGGGGAAAAAGGCCCTGCGAAAGCACGTATAATCGGCATAATCCCGTCATGGCTATACTCAGTGTTAGCCTTAGCTGCGTTTGCGTATCTTTTATATGGTCTGAGGAATCATATACTGAAGTACGTGATACCTCAGTTCGCAAAAATCATGATTAACATAATGATGTTTGCCGCGGTTGTTGATATAGTGATTGAATTGATATGGGGACTTTCCGATGATGTCGAAATGTCGACAATTAAGACGTATGCGATTATTTATGGATTGATTTTTGCGGCAGGAGGATTGTCACTTATCAAGGTTGTCAAGAACTCATTAGCTTATTCGTTCATTGCTTATGGAGTGAGTTGTATTGCTTTGACATTCTATATTGAAAATGCGATGGAATCGGCTTCGGATTATAAAGATTTCATTCTCGCATTTCTGATTGACATGGTTATAAGTGTGGTTATCTATATGATATTAAATGCTCGAATTGCCACCTATCTTGGTGTCAACTTCAAAAAGAAGAAAGATGAAGAATAGGCCTTTAGTACGTCCATAAAGAAAGCCGGGCTCCAAGGTTGGGAGTCCGGCTAATTTTTTTCGCAGGAATGTTATTACTTTAGGAGCTGCGACATCTGGGCGGCTAATTTGCGGGATTCTTCGGCGGCACGGTCGGCGAAGTCGGTGCCGGAGGAGGCGTAGATGATGCCTCGCGAGGAGTTGACCAGCAGGCCGCAGTCATCGATAAGGCCTCGCTTCGACACTTCTTCGAGGCTGCCGCCCTGGGCGCCTACGCCGGGCACGAGGAGGAAACTGCGGGGAGCTATACGGCGGATCTCGTCGAACATCTCGGCTTGCGTTGCGCCGCACACAAACATCAGCTCGTCAGGCGATGCCCATGTCTGCGCCTTGGTCATCACGGTCTCGAAGAGGGGAGTGCCGTGCTCGTCGCGGATGTGCTGGAAGTCGAGACTGCCCTTGTTGGAGGTCAGGGCAAGCAGTATCACCCATTTGCCTTCGTAGCCGAGGAAGGGTGTCACGCTGTCCTCGCCCATATAGGGGGCCACGGTAACGGCGTCGACGTCGAGTTCCTCGAACAGCGCGCGGGCATACATCTTGGATGTGTTGCCGATGTCGCCGCGCTTTGCGTCGGCTATGATGAACTGGTCGGGATAGTTCTCCTTGATATATTTGACGGTCTTTTCGAGAGCGATCCATCCCTTCACGCCATAGCTCTCGTAGAAAGCGAGATTGGGCTTGTAAGCCACACAGTAAGGCGCTGTGGCGTCGATGATGGCCTTGTTGAACTCGAAGATGGGGTCCTCCGCATCGAGAAGATGGGCGGGGATTTTCTTGATGTCGGTGTCGAGACCTACGCAGAGATACGAGCGCTTGGCGCGTATGTTGTCGGAAAGTTGTTTGCGGTTCATGATTCTATCTCAGTTTTCTTATTTTTGTTTTTAAGACGCTCGAGGCGCTGACGCTTTTTCTTGCGGTTGTGGGAAATGTCCACGATTATCGTGATTACAAAGAGCACACCTCCTATAATCAACGTTTCTTCGAGGTGTTGAAAATAGTCGTATTTGGCAAGTATAGTCAGGGGTTCCATTATCACAGTTCGGATGCTTTAAGTTTTTCGGCGTTTTCGGCAATGATCAGATGGTCGATGCAGTCCTGAATGTCACCGTCCATGAAGGCGGGGAGATTATAGATGGTGTAGCCTATGCGGTGGTCGGTGATGCGCCCTTGAGGATAGTTGTAGGTGCGGATCTTGGCCGAGCGGTCGCCGGTTGAGACCATCGTCTTGCGGCGCGAGGCTATATCATCGATATATTTCTGATGCTCCTTGTCGTAGATGAAGGTGCGCAGACGGCTGAGGGCGCGCTCTTTGTTCTTGGGCTGGTCGCGCGTCTCGGTACACTCGATGAGTATCTCCTCGGTCTCGCCTGTGTTGGGGTTGCGCCACATGTAACGCAGGCGCACACCCGATTCCACCTTGTTGACGTTCTGACCTCCGGCACCTCCGCTCCGGAAGGTATCCCACTTGATTTCGCCCTCGTTGATCTCCACATCGAAGGCCTCGGCCTCGGGCAATACGGCCACTGTGGCGGCCGATGTGTGGACACGGCCCTGAGTCTCGGTGGCGGGGACACGCTGCACGCGGTGTACACCGCTCTCATATTTCATGGTGCCGTAGACATTGTCGCCGGTCACGGCCATCACCACCTCCTTGAAGCCGCCGGCAGCTCCTTCGCTTGCTGATGTCACCGCCACTGACCAGCCTTTTGACTCGCAGTATTTGCAGTACATCTTGAAGAGGTCGCCTGCAAAGATGGCGGCTTCGTCGCCGCCGGTGCCTCCGCGGATCTCCACGATGGCGTTCTTGCCGTCCTCGGGGTCGGCGGGGATGAGCAGCAGTTTAATCTCTTCCTCAAGGGCGGGAAGGGCTGCTGTGGCTTCGTCGAGTTCCTCCTTGGCCATCTGGCGCAACTCGTCGTCGCTCTCGGTTTCGAGCACCTGGCGGGCTTCGTCGATGTTGGAAATCATGGTGCGGTAACGCCGTGTGGCGCCAAGCAGCTTCTCGAGGTCCTTGTATTCTTTGGTCAGACGCACATAGCGCTTCATATCGGCAATTACCGAAGGGTCAGTGATGAGGGTGCTGACCTCCTCAAAGCGGGCGTCGATGCCGTCAAGTCGTGACAGTAGGTTGTTGTCGGCCATATCAAACTTTATTTTGACGCGAAGTTACAAAAAAACGTCGGCAAGTCAAAGCCCTGCGACTGAACAATTTCATCGTGTTATACGATATAAAGTTAGAAACTAATATTCTATATTTATGTTAAAGAGACGATTATTGCCGGTTTTGATGATATTGCTTGCCACGATTATTTGTTCAGCAGGCTTTTCGTCGTGCGGAACAACGCACACTTATTGGGGCGTGGAACACGAGTATCATAGCGATGATTACGGTCGCCCCTATTATAAAAATAAGAAGAAATACAAGAAGTACAAAAAGCATCACAAACACTACCGACATCACAAGCATCATCACGATGATGACGATTGAACAAATGACGAGCCCGGCAGATTCTGCCGGGCTACATTATCCGAATGTTTTGGAAATCAGAATTTGTAGCCGATGCTGAGAGTAAACCAGCCGCCGGTGTTTTGCTTCATCAGCAGGCACTTGCTTTCAAGAGCCAGGCGCAGAGTTGGCGTGGCGAAATATTCTATGCCGGCGCCAAAGTTCAGGCCATAATGGTTGCTTCGGTCCGATGAGTCGATTGTCTCGTTGTTGTCATTGACAATCTGTGAGTGAGTGCTGAACGTGGAGTAGTTGAGACCGGCTATTGGGTAGAACCGCACATTGTCACCTGGCGTCAGGCTGACGGGTATTTCAGCATCAAGGCTTATCGAGAAGGCGTCGGTGCCGTGATGGCGGAAGGCATAATCCATCTTGGGAGACAGACGGAAATGCTCTGTGAAGCGATATGAGAAATAGAGGCCTGCGGTAGCTGTAGTGTTTCGGGTGGTGAAGCCGGCACGCAGACCCACAATCTTTTCGTGATTGCGGGCCTGAGCGTCAGTTGACACTAATAAGCATATAAGCGACAAGGCCGCTGTGACAAATGTGACAATTCGTTTGTTCATATCTTTAACTGAAGATAATGTGAGAATGTTAAATTTAAATTGTTAACGCAAAAATAACGGTTTATGTTTAAATCATTGCAAAGTTCGGGCCGAAATAAGTAATTTTGTAAAAAAAATATCACGATTTATGACGAACGGATATATAAGAGTTGCTGCAGTATCGCCCCGGCACAGGGTGGCCGACGTGCAGTTTAATGTCGATGAAATCATCAAGTCGATGCACGAACTCAATGACAAGGGCGTTGAGATTGCAGTGTTTCCCGAACTGTGTATCAGCGGTTATACCTGTGGCGACCTGTTTCATAACGCCTCGCTGATCGAAGCCTCGAAAGAGGGACTGCAGCGTATAGCCCGCGAATCGGAACGGCTTGATCTACATGTGATTGTGGGGTTGCCGGTCAGACAGTCGCAGGCTCTGTATAACTGTGCGGCAGTAGTACGTGGCGGAGAGATCGACCTTGTCAAGAAAGCCTATTTGCCCAACTACAATGAGTTTTATGAGCGGCGCTGGTTTGCTCCGTCCGATGAACTTGACACGCACCGCATCTTCGAGAGCCACGGCATACGGTTCGGCATAGAGGTGTGTGAGGATATGTGGGTCACCGTACCTCCGTCGTGCTCGCTGGCGCTTTCCGGCGCTCAGGTGATATTTAATCTCTCGGCATCAAACGCGCTGATCGGCAAGCATGCCTATCTCATTGATCTCATCCGCCAGCAGAGCGCCCGCTGTATATGCGGATATGTCTATGCCTCCGCCGGCTTTGGCGAGTCGACCACCGATACCGTCTTTTTGCCGCAGACCATCATTGCCGAGAACGGAACTATGCTGTGTGAGAACGACTATGAGGACTTCACTCAGCCGTCAGTGGCGATCGCCGACATCGATGTGGAAGCCATTGACCGCGACCGCATGCATATAACTTCATTTGCCGACTGCGCCCGCAATCTCAGTCTGCTTCACTACGATGACGGCACCATCGGTGGCTACGGCCCGGTGGATCTGTCCTGCATCCCTGAATACCGCTCGGTCAACCCCACGCCGTTTGTGCCTCATTCCGACGGACAGATTGACATCCGCTGCCGCGAGATAACTACCATTCAGGAGTGCGGCCTTGCAACCCGTCTGAAGGCCGTAGGCTCGAACCGCCTGGTTGTCGGCATTTCCGGTGGTCTCGATTCAACGCTGGCCCTCCTCGTGGCAGTCAATGCCGTAAGGCGCCTCAAAGGCGATGTGAAGGATGTAATAGCTGTGACTATGCCCGGCTTCGGCACTACCGGACGCACATATCAGAATGCGCTGAAACTGATGGAAAAACTCGGGGTGACAATCCTTGAGATCCCGATTGCCGATGCCGTGATGCAGCATTTCAAGGACATAGGCCAGGATCCCGAAAAGCATGATGTTACTTACGAAAACTCGCAGGCCCGCGAGCGCACACAGATACTGATGGACCTCGCCAACAAATACGGCGGAATGGTCCTCGGCACCGGCGATCTGTCGGAACTTGCCCTCGGTTGGGCAACCTACAACGGCGACCATATATCAATGTATGGTGTAAACGCCGGAGTGCCCAAGACGCTTGTGCGCTACCTCGTGAGATGGTATTCGATGCGAAGCGAGGATGCTGAACTCCGGGCTACGCTTTCCGACATCATCGACACGCCCATCAGTCCCGAACTCACTCCCGCCGATGCCGAAGGCAACATCAAGCAGAAAACCGAAGAACTCGTGGGCCCCTACGAGCTGCATGACTTCTTCCTCTATTACATGCTCCGCTACGGATTCTCGCCTAAGCGAGTGTATCTGCTTGCCGTGAAGGCCTTTGACGGACAGTTTGACCGAGAAACCATACTGAAATGGCTGCGCGTGTTCTACCGCCGTTTCTTCACCCAGCAGTTCAAGCGCTCATGTCTGCCTGACGGGCCGAAAGTGGGCAGTGTGTGTCTGTCACCCCGCGGGGACTGGCGCATGCCTTCCGACGCCTCTATGCGGCTCTGGATCGCCGAGATTGACTCGATATGAAACTTTTTGGCCTGATGTGTGTTATAACTGTATATAAACAATAATCGTATGAAAGCAAAAATTATGACTATCGGGTTATTGTCGGCGATGGTAGCCGCTTTTGCGCCTTCAATGGCATCGGCTCAGGTCGTTCCCCGGACCCCTATAATCCTGTTTGAGGGCGTAGGCCCCGCAATAGCAGGTTCAGTAAGTCTTGACGAGCTTCCCAGGGAAGCCCGCGAATTCCTCAAGAAACACTTCAGGGAAGGCAAGGTAATTGACTGCGAACATGAGTTTGATGACAATACTTATGAGGTGACAATGTCAGATCACATGGATATTGAATTCGACTCCAAAGGGCAGTGGATTGAGATTGATGCCTTCGGCCGCAGTGTCATCCCCTATAATCTGGTGAAAAAACTTCTCCCCGAAGATGCTCACCGCGACATTGAGAAACGAGGTCTCCAGCAGAGCGTAGAGACCATCAAGCGCTCGGCCAACGGCTATAAGGTTGAATTCCAGAGCGCCGATATCGATGATATCCGCTACAACAATCATGGTAAGGTCCTCTCGGTAGACCGCGACTAAAGAATCAGTTAACCACATATATAAATTGAGCCCGAACGGAACACACCGTTCGGGCTCAATTTATATAGTAACTGTATGGATTATTTCGAGAGGGCTTCGATGGCGGCCGAGAGTGAGGCAATCTTTGTCTCGGCATCGGCGAGCTTGCGGCGTTCGCCTTCAACCACGGCTGCGGGTGCATTGGCTACGAAGCGCTCGTTGCCGAGCTTTTTCATCACCGAGTTGCGGAAACCTTCATAATATTCGAGGTCCTTGCGTAGCTTGGCAAGTTCGGCTTCTACATCGATGTTGGCCATCAGCGGCACGTTGACCTCGGTGGTGCCGACCATGAAGGTTACGGCTGCGGCATCTTTCTCGGCGTTGTGGTTGATGGCGGTGACGTTGGCCAGCTTGCCAATCAGGGTGTCCTGTGTGGGATCCCATGAGCCGATGACGTTGATTATCATGGCCTCCTTGTTGGGGATATTCTTGGACGCACGGACGTTGCGGCAGCCGTTGACCACCTCCTTGGCGTGTTCCACCATATCAAGGATCTCATGGTTCACGACACCGCCTTCGGGTGTGGGAGCATACATGATGGATTCACCTTCGCGACGGTCGGCGATGTGCTGCCAGAGCTCTTCGGTGATGAATGGCATGAAGGGGTGGAGCAGACGCAGAAGGGCATCGAAGTAGGAGATGGTCAAGTCGAAAGTGGTCTTGTCGACGGGTGAACCATAAGCAGGTTTCACCATCTCGAGATACCAGGCCGAGAATTCGTCCCAGAACAGGCGGTAGATCTCCTTTAAGGCTTCCGAGATGCGGAATTTTGCCATGAGGTCGTTGATCTCGGCCACTGTGACATTCAGCTTCGATTCAAACCAGCGGCAGGCGAGAGCCGACGATTCAGGCTGCTTGGCTTTTTCGTCGACTTCCCAGCCTTTGACGAGGCGGAAGGCATTCCATATCTTGTTGGAGAAGTTGCGGCCTGTCTCGCAGAGTTTCTTATCGAAGAATATGTCGTTGCCGGCGGGAGCGGAAAGTATTATGCCCATGCGCACACCGTCGGCGCCGTAAGTGGCGATGAGGTCGAGCGGATCGGGAGAGTTGCCGAGCTGTTTTGACATCTTGCGGCCGATCTCGTCGCGGACAATGCCGGTGAAATAGACATGGTTGAAAGGCTGCTTGCCCACGAATTCGTATCCGGCCATGATCATGCGGGCAACCCAGAAGAATATGATGTCGGGGCCGGTGACGAGGTCGGTGGTGGGGTAGTAATATGAAATTTCCTTATTGCCCGGATCGAGAATACCGTTAAACAGCGAGATGGGCCATAGCCATGAGGAGAACCAGGTGTCGAACGAATCCTCGTCCTGATGCAGATCGGATGCGGTGAGCTCCGGATTTTTCTGGCGGGCGAGTTCGAGAGCCTCGTCGGCGGTCTCGGCGACTACGAAGCTACCGTCAGGCAGATAGTAGGCGGGGATGCGGTGTCCCCACCAGAGCTGGCGCGAAATGCACCAGTCGCGGACATCGGTCATCCAGTGACGGTAAGTGTTTTTGAACTTTTCGGGGATAAACTTCACAACGTCGTCCTCAACGGCCTGCAGGGCGGGACGGGCCATTCCTTCCATCTTCAGGAACCACTGGTCGGAGAGACGGGGCTCGCACACTGTGTCGGAGTTACGCTCCGAGTAGCCTACCTTGTTCTCGTAGTTCTCCACTTTCTCGAGGAGACCGGCGGCTTCGAGGTCCTTGACTATCTGCTTGCGCACGTCAAAGCGGTCCATCCCGACGTACATCCCGGCGGCTGGGCTTATGGTGGCGTCGTCGTTGAATATGTCGATGCTCTCCAGATTATGTTTCTGTCCGAGCATATAGTCATTCATGTCGTGGGCCGGGGTAACCTTGAGGCAGCCGGTGCCGAAGTCAATGTCCACATAATCATCCTCAATCACCGGGATCTCGCGGTTGACCAGAGGCACGATCACATGCTTGCCGCGCAGATGCCGGTTCTTGGGGTCGGATGGATTGATACACATGGCTGTATCGCCCATTATGGTCTCGGGGCGGGTGGTGGCCACGATGGCATAGCCGTCCTCGCCCACAATCTTATAGCGCAGGTAATAGAGCTTGCTGTGTTCCTCCTTGTAGATTACTTCAATGTCGGAAAGTGCGGTACGGGCCTTGGGATCCCAGTTGACCATGCGCTTGCCACGGTAGATAAGACCTTTACGATAAAGGTCGACAAACACCTTGATTACCGAACGCGAGCGGATGTCGTCCATGGTGAATGCGGTGCGGTCCCAGTCACATGAGGCGCCGAGTTTTTTGAGCTGCTCGAGGATTATGCCGCCGTATTTGTGAGTCCAGTCCCATGCATGCTTGAGGAATTCCTCGCGGGTGAGGTCGCTCTTCTTTATGCCCTGTTCTGCGAGTTTTGACACGACTTTAGCCTCGGTGGCTATGGCAGCATGGTCAGTGCCGGGCACCCATAGGGCGTTCTTGCCATCCATACGTGCGCGGCGCACGAGGATATCCTGGATGGTATTGTTCAGCATGTGGCCCATGTGGAGCACACCTGTGACGTTTGGCGGCGGGATTACGATGCAATAGGGCTCGCGGGCGTCAGGTTCGCTGTGGAACAAGCGATGCTTGAGCCAGTACTCATACCACTTGTTCTCAACCTCTGAAGGGTTGTACTTGGGGGCTAACTCGTTCATGTTTCGTATAATAATATTTGAGATGCTAAATTATAGGTGATTGAAAGGTCAGAGCCTGCAATGCAAATGTTACAGGCTCTGTGATATGGATTGAGGGGTTATTTGCCTTCGAGTGTTATCGGTGCGAAAAATTCGGGACGGTGGAAGTCAGGCTCGGGAGTGTCGATCGGTGCCCAGCTCAGGAAGTGGGGTGTGGTGGTCAGGTCGGCGCATTTATAGAAGTTGGCCATCATGGTGATGGGCTCGCCCTTGAATGTCACGCCCATGAGGTCAAGCGGAATTGCTACGAGCAGATTCCATGAGAACATGCCCTCAAGTTCCTCGAACGGCCGTGTGCCGCACGAGGGATAACGCTTCACCCGGTCAAGCTGCTCGTCAGTGAGTTTGGTGCCGTTGTGACGGTCCATGCGGCATGCGGCATGGATGGTGCCGATGCAGTTAAACTCAAAATTATAGTAAGGCGCGCGGCCCTCGGGGGCTACGAAGAACTCCACGCATGAATCCTGATGCACATTCGAGTTATTCTCGTAGTTTACGGCGCGAAGATAGTTACAGCGCACGAGATAGTCAATATAAATATGTGTGCCCGAATGAGCGATGTTGATTGTGGTCAGCGGGCGGTAAGGAAACTGCTCTTTCCAGTTCAGACACTCGATGGTCTGACGGGTGCCGCACTCATCGAGAGCGCGGATTATTTCGTCGGATGACTGAGCGTCGAGTTCCGGAATGTAAGGGATGGAAAGAGAGTGGGTGGACTTTGACATATAGAGTGGGAATTATGATTTGCTGAGATTTATTATGCCATGCACAAGGCCTACAAGAGCCATGAGCAGAAGAATGGATGCTATGATGCGGTTGATGAGCCACATTGAGCGGACGTTGAAGTGGTTGCGCACCTTGTTGACAAAGTAGGTGATGACGAACCACCAGCCGAGTGCGCCGGCGGCTATGGCTATATAGCCGAATATGAAATGGTAGAACTCATAGCCTGAATCCATGAAGCTGAAACGGGCAAAGAGACCTATAATGAAGAAGAGAATCAGCGGGTTGGAGAATGTGAAGAGGAATCCCGTGCCGAAATCACGCCAGTAGTTGTTGCTCCCTTCGGATGGCGGACGCAGGGCGCGCGACGGGTTGGCCTTGAAGAGATATAGGCCGTAGACTATCAGCACTGCCGAGCCTATTATCTGGAGTATATTCTGGTTTGACTCAATGAAGTCAGTGACGAATGAGAGACCCATGCCTGTGAGAAGGCAGTAGAGGAGATCGGATAATGCGGCGCCTACTCCCGTAAACAGCGCTGACATACGACCTTTGTTAAGGGTGCGCTGAATGACGAGCATTCCTATAGGACCCATCGGAGCCGAGATAAACACTCCGATGAAGAAGCCTGAGAATATTATGTAGAGCATACTAAGCATCAGTATGCAAAATTACGAAACTCTCACTTTTAATGCAAATCTTTTTTGAGCTATGCCGCTTGGATTATTCAGCCGGGCGCCCGGTCAGATGAACGAGGGGTGCTGCTTGCGTGAGGCGTCGATTCGCAGAAGAATGAACAGGAGGATGGTGAAGCTCCAGAGCGACGAGCCGCCGTAGCTGAAGAAGGGCAGGGGGATGCCTATCACTGGGCAGAGGCCGATGACCATGCCGGTGTTGATGGCCAGGTGGAAAATGAAGTATGATGCCACGCAGTAGCCGTAGACTCGGCCAAACACCGATGGCTGGCGCTCGGCTATATGAATCACTCGCAGAATCAGTACCAGGAATGTTAAGAGTACGGCTGTGCAGCCTATGAAGCCCTGCTCCTCGCCTATGGTGCAGTAGATGAAGTCAGTGTGCTGTTCAGGCACATATTTGAGTTTGGTCTGAGTGCCGTTGAGATGGCCTTTGCCGGATAAGCCGCCCGAGCCGATGGCTATCTTGGCCTGATTGACATTATAGCCGGCACCGAGGGGATCGTCCTCCATACCCAGGGTAACCATGATACGCTGTTGCTGATGAGGCTGAAGCACCTTGTTAAAAGTGTAGTTGACCGAGAAGAGGAAGATCACCGACAGTATGGCCGCCGAGGCGGTGAGTGTGAAGCGGTGGTTTTTCCACTTGATGGCGAGCAGAAAACAGTAGACGCAGGCCACTGTCAGCACACCGAGGAAGAAGGGCCTTGCCGGCACTTCCACTCCTGCGGCAATCAGCAGCCAGAGCAGCAGCCCGCAGCCGGTAAACCAGCCAAGGACGTTACGGGCAATGTCGTTGCGCCGGCAGTAGAATATCAGCATACACACCATGATGGTCATGATGAGCACCATGACCATCATTTCGCCGACGGTCATGCCGAACATCATGGCGCCGGAGAATTTGACCGCGATCACGAAATAGAGCACCGCGCAGAATGCGCCGAGAAGCACGAGTCCGCTCATGCCCTCGCGGTAAAGCACAAAAAACAGGGCGAGGTATGCAAGTGCCGAGCCGGTTTCCTTCTGCGCCAGAATCAGCATCACGGGGATGAAGATGATCGAGAGGGCGCGCAGGTAACCCTTGCGTGAATTGAGCTTGAAGTTATAGCCGCTGAACAGTTTGGCCAAGGCGAGCGCCGTGGCAAACTTTCCGAACTCGGCCGGCTGGAAGCGCAACGGACCGAACACCAGCCACGACCGCGAGCCGTTGATATCCGGCGCCACCACTATTGTGACCGCCATTATGGCAAGCATAATGAAGTAAACAGGATAGGCATAGGTCTCATAGACACGGTAATCGAAAATCAGAAGCACCACGGCCAGCCCGGCGGCGAAGCCGATCCAGCGTATCTGTTTGCCTGAAAATTCGTTGAAATCGAATATGCTCGCTTCATCAAAATCATAGCTCGCGGCATAGATGCTGAACACACCCGCTATGACCAGGACAACGTAGATGATTATCGTGACCCAGTCGAGATTACGTAATACTGACTGATCAGTGCTTCTTGACTCCACTGCTTATGATTGTGTTAGCGTTCAACATTCGTTCTTCAAGATACTTGCGGTTCTCGGCAATCTCGCCTTTAAGATATTTCTCCATGATGAGACTGCCGATTGGCACACCGTAAGTGGCGCCATAGCCGGCATTCTCCACAAACACGCATATCGCAATCTTGGGATCGTGATACGGGGCGAATCCGAGAAACACAGAGTGGTCGCGTCCGTGAGGATTCTGGGCTGTGCCGGTCTTGCCGCATACCTCGATGTCAGGCAGATTGGCCACGCGGCAAGTACCGCCGAGCACCGCCATGCGCATGCCTTCGGCTACAGCCTCGAAATTCTTGCTGTCAATCGACGGGGTGCGGCGTTCAATGTATTTGGCGTCTATTACCGTGTCCTGAATCTCCTTGACTACGTGGGGTGTTATGAACCATCCGCGGTTAGCTATAGTAGCGCCGAGGTTGGCAATCTGGAGGGGCGTGGCGGTGACTTCGCCCTGGCCTATGGATACAGAGATGATGGTGTTGGCGCTCCAGCGGTCATCACCGTAACATCCGTTGTAATATTCCGAGTTCGGAATAAAACCTCTGTTTTCACCGGGGAGATCAAGTCCGAGTTTGTAACCGTAGCCTAATTCCACAAGATAGTTTTTCCAAACTTCAAAGGCTTTTTCGGGCGAGCCGTATTTGCTGCGGCGATCAATCATTGACTTGAAGCCCCAGCAGAAAAAGGCGTTGCACGATGTGCGCAGTGCCGGGCGCAAGGTGATGGGCGATTCATGAGGATGACATTTCAATCGCAGACCGCCGTTGATATATCCGCGGTGGCAGGGGAAAGGGGTGCTGAGATTGATGATGCCCTCCTGGAGGAATATCAGCCCTTGGGTGGGCTTGAAGGTGGAACCGGGAGGATAGGCACCCTGAATGGCGCGGTCAAGCAGAGGTTTCTGCGGATCCTGTTGAAGCAATCTGTAGTTCTCGCCGCGTTTGCGACCCACCAGAAGAGACGGGGAGTAGGTGGGGCTCGTGACCAGCGCGAGCACTTCGCCTGTTTCCGGCTCTATGGCCACGACGGCACCTATCTTGTTGACCATTAGTGACTCGGCATACTGCTGAAGGTTTATATCGAGACTAAGAGTGATATCCTTGCCCGAAATGGCCTTGCGGTCATTGGCGCCCTCCTTGTATTTGCCCTGTATCTTTCCTCGGGCGTCGCGGATGAGTATTTCCTCACCTTTTTCGCCGCGGAGGAAGCGCTCGTAGCTTTTCTCCACGCCGAGGTCGCCGGTGTAGTCGCCGCGGCTGTAATAGCTGTCACGCTCGATGTCGGCCTGCGATACTTCGCGGATGTTGCCGAGCACGTTGGAGGCGCAGTCATAGTTATATTCGCGGAGGATACGCTTCTGGATGTAGAACCCCGGGAAGCGGTACATCTTTTCCTGCAGGCGGCCGTAGTCCTCGGCGGTAAGGTGAGTGAGAAGCGTCTGGGGCGAGTAGGGCGAGTAACCGGGGTTTGACTTGCGGTCCTTCATGTCGTGAAGCCGCTGGCGGAACTGTTCTACGGTCATGCCGAGCGAACTGCAGAAGTCGATAGTGTCGAAAGTCTGCACGTCGCGCGGAATCATCATCACGTCGTAGGCCGGGCGGTTGAACACCACCACGTTGCCGTTGCGGTCATAGATAATGCCGCGTGAAGGGTAGATGGCTTTGCGGAGAAACGCGTTGGTATCGGCGTCCTCCTTATATTTATTATCAAGGACCTGAAGATTGTAGAGCCGCACAATGTACAGCAGGACAATCACCACGATGAAAGCTCCGATTACATATTTTCGTTTTTCAAGATTATAGTCTTTTCTCACCTTTGCGAACTGTTAGAGAGTCGATACAGATAATTAGGATAGTGGTGAGCAGTGTGCTTGCGCCGATGCAGATGAGCAGCCTTGTGATTCTGAACACCGAGAATGCCTCGATGAAGAAAATCAGAGTGCAATAAACGAGCGTTAGCGTCAGGACATATTTGGCGAAGGTGAATGAGCCGAAGGTCTTGATTCCGGGGTAGGGGTCGGAAATCTCTTCGTCGCGATTGAAATAAAGGTGGATTATGGGACGCCGGAGGGCCATGGTTAACGTGCATGCGAGTGCATTCATGCCCATGGTGTCGGAGAATATGTCGATAATCAAGCCTACTGCAAATGAGATGGTGAAAAGCCAGCTGAGCGAGAGATTCACGGGCAGTTTCACCAGAATGTAGATGAACACAAAAGGCATGGCCACGCCCCACAGACTCACATGGTTAAACACTATGGCCTGAGCGATAATGAGCAGTAGTGAAACGAGGATTAATATGATAGCCTGTTTATTCATCTGATGAGATTGTTTGTGAATCCGGCCTTATGAGGTCCGGCGATAGGTTTATTTCTTTTCTTCGTCATCGGGGTCGGCCTCCACGGTCTTTAGTTCGTCGGCCATATAGTCAACCACCACACGGACGGTGCTGAGCTGTGAGAAATCAGTGAAGAGGCGCACACGGAGTGTCAGGAAGTTCTCATCGTAGTCCTTAAGTTCCTCGGTGATCACACCTACGGGTACTCCCTCGGGGAATGACGACGAGTAACCGCTGGTCACAATCGTGTCGCCGATGTTGAATGTAGAGTGGCGTGGAAGCTCTTCGAGAACAGCCTCGCGGTAATCTTCGCCGTCCCACACCAGCGATCCCACCTGCTGCGAGCCTTTGATTTTGCTTGAGATGCGCAGATAGTTGTTGAGGAGCGAGATGACGCGGGCAGAGTGGGGGCCTACTACGTTGACCTTACCCACGATACCGTTCTGGTCCACTACGCCCATCTCGGGCTTGATGCCGTCAAGCTCGCCTTTTTCAATGGTGATGTAGTTATGGGCGCGGTTGACCGAGTTGTTGATTACATGGGCAATGATGAAGTCGTAGCGGCTGAGCGAGGAATCCACCGGCACACCGGCGGCGTATTCGAGTTCCTGGTAGCGGCGTATCTGCTGACGGGCGGCGAGAAGGTCGCGTTCGAGCTGTGCGTTCTGTCGCTGCAGGTCCTCGTTGATCCCGCGGAGGTTGAAGTAGGAGGTGACATTGTAAGCCATCTCGTATACGCTTGTCGTCAGGGCGTTGGCCGAGGTGAGATATACCGAGTGCTGATAGGGGTTATTGTTGAACAGCAGGATGCAACTTATCACCACATAGATGCAGAACAGCATCCATGGACGCCATTTCAGGAAGAATAACAGAAGGTTATGCATTGCAGGGCGGGGAGGATAATGATAGGTTGAAGTAAAAGCTCGGTATATAATAGCAAGACGTTCGCCACTCTGTCAGCGGCGACGTCTGTGTGGGAAGGTCCGAAGATCGGATGGTAAGGATCAGCGGATGAGGAACGAGAAACGGTCGATGTTCTTGAGGGCTACGCCTGTGCCCTTGGCCACAGCGAGGAGGGGATCCTCGGCTACATGGAACTGGATGCCGATCTTGTCAGTCAGTCGCTTGTCGAGGCCACGGAGAAGGGCGCCGCCGCCGGCGAGATAGATGCCGTTCTTCACAATGTCGGCATACAGTTCGGGCGGGGTCTGCTCGAGGGCTGCCAGCACTGCGGCTTCGATCTTGGAAATCGACTTCTCGATGCAGTGTGAGATTTCCTGATAGGAAACGGGCACTTCCATCGGGAGTGAAGTCATGACGTTGGGGCCATGGACAATGAAGTCGGCCGGGGGATTCTCAAGATCAGTGAGGGCGGAGCCTACATTGATCTTGATGAGCTCTGCGGTGCGCTCGCCTACGCGCACGTTGTGGACGCGGCGCATGTGCTCCTGAATATCGTTGGTGAGGTCGTCGCCGGCTATCTGGATGCTCTTGTTGCTGGCGATGCCGCCGAGCGAGATAACGGCAATTTCGGTTGTGCCGCCGCCTATGTCGACAATCATGTTGCCTTCAGGCGCCACGACATCGATGCCGATACCGAGAGCGGCAGCCATAGGTTCGAAAAGCATGTAGACGTCGCGGCCGCCGGCGTGTTCCGATGAGTCGCGGACGGCGCGGATTTCAACTTCGGTGGAACCGGAGGGAATTCCTACAACCATACGCATCGAGGGGCTGAACCAGCGATTGCGCGAGTTTGCTTTCTCGATGAGGCCGCGGATCATCATCTCGGCAGCATTGAAGTCGGCGATAACGCCCTGACGAAGCGGACGGATGGTGCGGATGTTCTCGGTCTCGCGGCCTTGCATCAGCTGCGCTTCCTTACCTACGGCAAGGCGCTTGCCGGTGCGCACGTCGATGGCCACTATCGAGGGTTCGTCAATGACGATTTTATCATTGTGTATTATAATGGTATTGGCCGTACCGAGGTCAATAGCTATTTCTTTATTAAATGAAAAGAGACCCATGAAAGGAAATAATAGTTGAGATTAGAGATTAATGTTTGAAGTGACGCACTCCGGTTGTCACCATGGCCACACCGTTGGCATTGCAGTAGTCAATGCTGTCGTTGTCACGGATGGAGCCGCCGGGCTGTATGACAGATGTGATGCCGGCGTTGTGGGCTATCTCCACGCAGTCAGCGAAGGGGAAGAAAGCATCCGAAGCCATGACGGCACCGTTGAGGTCAAATCCGAATGACTGAGCTTTGGCGATAGCCTGCTTGAGGGCGTCGACGCGTGAAGTCTGTCCGATGCCTGAAGCCAGCAGCATATCGTTTTTGGCGAGCACGATAGCATTGGATTTGGAGTGTTTGACGATTTTGTTGGCGAAGAGCAGGTCGCTCACCTGTTGTGCGTCAGGAGCTGACTTGGTCACCACTGTGAGGTCGGCGGGAGTCTGGATGCTGAGGTCGCGCTGCTGCATGAGCGAGCCGTTGAGAATAGAGCGATACTGCACTGTGGTGTCGAGCTTTTTGAGCTGACGGAGCACTATGCGGTTTTTCTTCTGATAGAGCACTGCGAGGGCTTCCTCCGAATAGTCGGGTGCGATGATTACCTCGAAGAAAATCTTGTTGATTTCCTCGGCAACGGCCTTGTCGATGGGACGGTTGGCCACGAGGACGCCGCCGAAGGCCGATACGGGGTCGCCGGCGAGGGCGTCGGTCCATGCGTGGAGCATGTCCTGACGGGTGGCTATGCCACAGGCATTGTTGTGCTTGAGGATGGCGAAGGTGGGTTCGTCAAATTCGGCAATGAGCGAAACTGCCGCATCGATATCGAGAAGGTTGTTGTAGGAGATTTCCTTGCCGTGAAGCTGAGTGAACATCTCGGCGAAGTTGCCGAAGAACACACCCTTCTGGTGGGGATTCTCGCCGTAGCGGAGCGACATCCTGTCGTCAAGAGCCACACGCATTGCCGAAGGTGCGGTTTCGGTATAATGATCGAAGTAGTTGAAGATGGCGGTGTCGTAGCCCGAGGATACCTTGAAAGCTTCTTTGGCGAAGAAAGCGCGGTCAGCCAGCGATGATTTGGCTCCGTTGCGGCCAAGCATTTCGGCCAGCGGCTCGTACTGGGCTTTAGAGGCCACGATTACTACATCGTTATAATTCTTGGCACCGGCGCGGATGAGCGAGATGCCGCCTATGTCGATTTTCTCGATAATGTCGGGGTGAGAGGCACCGGAAGCTACTGTGGCTTCGAATGGATAGAGGTCGACAATCACGAGGTCGATCTCCGGGATTTCATATTGCTCGGTTTGCTGACGGTCACCTTCGTTGTCACGACGGCAAAGGATGCCGCCGAACACTTTCGGATGGAGAGTCTTGACGCGGCCGCCGAGAATCGAGGGGTAAGAAGTGAGGTCCTCGACAGCGCTGCAGGGGTAGCCGAGGCTTTCGATGAATGACTTTGTGCCCCCGGTAGAAAGGAACTTCACGCCATCGGCATGGAGCATAGACAATATACTGTCAAGCCCGTCTTTGTGGTACACAGAGACGAGGGCTGTTTTAATCGGTTTTAAATCAGACATTATTAAAGAAATGTTTAGATGAAGAATTCAGAGTGCAAAAGTACGAAAATAAAGCGGTATATAAAAGATGTGTCAGCAATATTTTTTTTGAGTAAAATTCGGAGATAATCCAAATAACGGCGGGAATCTGAACATTAGCTCACCGGCAGACGTTTTTTTTACATATTATATAAGTATATGAAGATATGAAAAAGACAGGAATATTCTATGGTTCAACCACAGGCAACACTGAACTTGTGGCTCACACAATAGCACAGAATCTCAAACTTGACAATGAGGATGTGCATGACGTGGCCAAATCGTCACCGGCGGATGTTGCGCCTTACGAGGTGCTTATTTTCGGCTGCTCCACCTGGGGCGACGGCGATATGCAGGAGGATATGCATGATTTTCTTGACGGCGTAGCCGCCATGGATCTCAAGGGCAGGAAAATAGCATTGTTTGGTTGCGGTGACGACACCATGTCGGAAACTTTCTGTAACGGCGTAGGCGAGATGTATCGCATGCTTCAGCCTACCGGCGCGGAATTCATCGGTGATTTCAATACCGACGGTTATGACTTTGACCATACATCGGCTGATGTCGACGGCAAAACTATAGGGCTGCTCATCGACAACATGAATCACGAAAATTTCACCGCTGACAGAATAGGCAAATGGGTCAAGGAGTTAGATCTCGACTAAGACCGACGGTGCCGGATATTCGTTAAAAAAAGTCCGAAAATATTTGGCCAGTTTCAAAAAAGGAGCTATCTTTGCACTGCAATTCAGAAATGGCGGGATAGCTCAGTTGGTTAGAGCGTCGGATTCATAACCCGGAGGTCCCGAGTTCAATTCTCGGTCCCGCTACAAAAAAAGCTTGAAGAACCTCTCTTCAAGCTTTTTTTTGTGCGCTTGTTTTTGAGATCTGTCGGTCAGAAGGAGAACTGAGCTACAGCTCCTACGCGTTTGGCCCAGCGGGATTCACCGTTGGCGTTGCAGCGCTTGCCGTAGTCAAATTCGGCACCTACCATCATTCGGGGGGTCATATTCCAGAAGATGTTGACATTTCCGCTGAGGCCGTAGCGGTATTCGGTCGGGGCTACGGTCTTGGCGGGGAGAAATCTGGTCTGGCTGAAGGATGTGCAGGCGTAGATGCTCGGCGTAAAGTTATACTGGATACCTATACAGTAGCCGTAGGAGGCAGGTGCGTATAGCGCGCCCGGCTGATCGGGATCGGCTATGAGGTCATAGTTGCCTATGAGGAGATCGCCGCCAAGGCTTGCGTAGCCGTGGCCATAGTTGGCGGTGACGTAAGTGGTGAGCGCGGGATGGGGATGGGCTATTGAGGTCAGCTGCAGGCCCCATCCCACCTTGTTGTGATTCTTGCCGTTGAGCATGTCGCGATAGGATAGCGCGCGGACGGTGCCTGAAAGGCGCACGTGGGATGTACGGCCCCATTCATACTGAACGAAGGCGGCGCCGTCGGGAATCCAGTTGTCGACCTTCTCAGTGTTTTTGCCGTCAGCGTCAATCTGATTTGACGGATCTTCCACCGAAACGGCAAATAGCCAGTTTTTATGCACTCGCGGCATCCATCGCACCAGCACTGCCGTGGGCGAGATCTTGTTGGCCGGACCCTGGGCGTCGACTGTGGGCGGGAGGGCCGCCGGGTCGCTGAATGTAGAGCTTGCGTAACCGATGGTGAAATCGTTGATCGTTGCATAAGCTTTTTTGAGATGCAGATCGCGGGCCTGGTAGCCGTTGAAATTGGCCTCGATATAGATCTGATATTCGCCGAGTGTCTTATTCTGACCGATAACTCGGAAGAAGAGGCATGTGCCGGCAGGCGTGGTGGCGAAATGCTTCATCTTTGCGGGGTTGGCGGGTATGGGGATGAGATAGGGTGCGAAGCCGGGAGCCGGAATTGCGCCTCCCCAATCGTAATAAGCCCTCATGCGCACTGCTCCGCCGATACCCATGGCCAGTTTGGAATCTTTGCTCATGAACAGGAAATAAGGTGCCTGCGGGTCCTGGAAGTGGTGAAACTGGTCGTAATAGAAATTCTCGATGAGGGTGCGCAGTGAATCGGAGTAGCTGCGGGCCGATATGCTTCGGTCGCCGATCACAATCATCTTATGGGAGCGGATGAGCGAATCATGCTGTTGATCGAGCAGGCTTTTGGCGGGCTGTCCGGCATCGGGATACTTATTCCGCGGATTGAGCAGACTTGCATTTTCGGGAACAGAATCATTCTGTGCGAGAGCGCCAAGCGAGGTCAGGGCCGCAAGGCACAATGCTACTAATTTTTTCATAATAAGAGTGCGATGAATGTTAAATATTTTATTATTTAACGATTCATCGCATCTTATGGTTCCGATCCTTCGTCAGATATCAGTCGAAAATATGACGGAGCTTGCTGAATATGCGTTTCTTTTCTTCTTCGGTGGGCTGCACATTGGGCGAGTTGCGCAGTTTTTCGAGAGCTGCTTTTTCGTCGTCGGACAATTTCTCGGGCATGTAGACCATCACGTTGATGAGCTCGTCGCCGGTGCCGTAGCCGTCAGGCGAGGGGAGGCCTTTACCGCGGAGACGTAGAATCTTGCCGGGCTGAGTGCCGGGTGTGATTTTCAGCCGTGCGCGTCCGCTGATGGTAGGCACTTCCACGGTGCCGCCGAGAACGGCGGTGGGCATGTCGAGCATCAGGTTATAGATCACATCGTTGCCGTCACGGATAAGTTCGGGATGAGCTATCTCCTCGACAACCACGAGGAGGTCGCCGTTGACGCCGCCGTGCATCGGGGCGTTGCCGCGGCCTTTGAGGGTGAGCACACTGCCGCCTGCAGTGCCTGCGGGGATGTTGATTGTGACGGTCTGTTCCTTGCGCTCTACGCCGGTGCCTCCGCAGTAGGTGCATTTTTCGTTGATGATTTTGCCTTCGCCGTTACATTCGGGGCAAACGGCCTGCACACGCTGAACACCGAAGAGCGTCTGCTGTGTGGTGTTGATAACGCCGGTGCCGTGACAGGTGGGGCAGGTGGTGAATGATGTGCCGTCCTTGGCGCCGGTGCCGTGGCAGTGGTCGTCCTTGACGTAGGCTTTGAGCTTTATGGTCTTGGACACGCCTTTGGCGAGGTCCTCGAGTGAAAGCTTGAGCGTGATGCGGAGGTCATCGCCGCGACGCTGACGGGCAGCGCGCCGGCCGCCTGCGGCCGAGCCGAAGCCCCCCATATCGCCTCCCATGTGGCCGCCGAAGATATCGCCGAACATCGAGAAGATGTCGTCCATTGAGAAACCGCCCTGAGTGTAGTAGGCGCCGCCTCCCGCACCGCCGCCGGGGAATCCCTGCGGACCCATCGAGTGGCCGTACTTGTCGTATTTGCTTCGTTTCTCCGGATTGCTGAGCACATCGTAGGCCTCGGCTGCCTCCTTGAATTTCTCCTCAGCTTCCTTGTCGCCCGGATTTTTATCGGGGTGATATTTTATGGCGAGTGTGCGATAGGCTTTTTTGAGCTGCTCGGGAGTAGCGTCCTTGCTCACGCCAAGCACTTCGTAGTAATCTCTCTTTTCCATTTTGGGAATAACTTATAATTATTGACCTACAGCCACTTTGGCAAATCGAAGCACTTTATCGTTGATGGTGTAGCCCTTGGTGGGAGTGTCGATAACCTTGCCTTTGAGCTTTTCGTCATCGACGGGCACCATTGCGATGGCTTCGTGGAGTTCGGGGTCGAAATCCGCTCCGTTGCTTTCGATGGGTTTCACGCCGTTCTGCTCGAGATATTTGATGAACTTGTTATATATAATCTCCATACCTTGCTTTACGGCGTCGGCATCGGTGGAGGTCCTGACGGCCTCAAGTCCGCGTTCGAAATCATCAACTATGGGTAGGAGCCCTTTCATAGCCGATTCGGCTGCGTTGCGGATTATGTCGCCCTTTTCCTTGATGGTGCGTTTGCGGAAATTGTCGAACTCAGCCATGAGGAAAAGGTATTCCTTTTTCTCTTTTTCTACTTTGGCCTTCTCCTCTGCGAGCTGCTTGCAGAGAGAGTCAATCTGGTTCATTTCAACATTCTCAATATCTTCGGCAGTTTCATCCTCCTCGGCCGATTCGGGGACATTGTCAAGGATTTCGGCGGTCTGGATATCGTCGTTCACTTCCTGAGGCTGCTGATCGGGTTTGTTATGATTGTCAGTAGATTTGCTTTTATTCATGATCGTAGTTTATATTATATCTGATTAATTAATAACAAAAACTTTGCCAAAAATTTACAAACTATATAATCATAACAAATAGGAGTGGATATCGTTCAGAAAATCAGAGAGTGCCGATATGGATGTCAGTGGTGCCGGCTTTACGGTAGGCCGTATCTGCCATTTTGGCATTATCGAAAAGACCGTATACGGCCGAGCCGGAGCCGGACATGGCGGAGTAGAGGGCTCCGCAGTCGTAGAACAGGTTGCGGAGCCGGCTTATTTCGGGATGAATGGCCGAGATGCCCGGCTCGAAATCGTTGACGAGCGTGTCACGCCAAGATTTCACAGGTCGGCTGATAATGTCTGTAATCGGCACTTCGTGAGGCCGCGGGGTGATGGCGGCATAGGCCAGTGCGGTGGATACGCCCTCACACGGCTTGGCGATGACCACGGTAAGACCCGTAAGCGAAGGAAGGGTGATGGGGGAGAGGGTCGTGCCAATTCCGGTGGCAAGCACCGGTGAATTGTCAATAAACATCGGACAGTCGGCGCCGAGCTTGGCGGCTATCTCCTTCAGGCAGTCTGCTCCGAGCTGAAGGTCAAGCATCGAGTTGATGGCTGTGAGGGTAAAAGCCGCATCGGCCGAGCCTCCTCCGAGGCCTGCCCCGTCAGGTACGATCTTATGGAGGTAGATGTCGAGTGGTGGAAGCGGCACCACTGTGTCGAGCGCACGGTAAGCCTTCATCACCAGATTTTTCTCCGGCGGGCAGTCTACGCGTCGGCCTGTGACAGTGAGAGTGGCGGATGTGCCTTTGGCGGGGACAATCTCGAGAATGTCGTGCCAGTCCACGGGAATCATCACGGTTTCAATCTCATGATATCCGTCGGGCCTGCGGGCCGTGATATAGAGCCCGAGGTTGATTTTAGCGTTAGGAAAAACAACCATGTTTATATCATGTTAGTATCAAACAATAACTTTAGACTGCGAAGTTATAAAATTTGTACTAATTTTGCATTACCGACATGAAAACTAATACAGACTATACATTATATAATATAGATGGAATCGAACAGCACGACACGAAAATATGACAAGACGCCCAAACAGCCCCTCTATGACTACGGCGGCAGGCAGCTGCCGCGCGACAAGGAGCTCGAGGAGGCGGTGCTCGGCGCACTGATGCTTGAGAAGGACGCCTACACCACGGTGTGCGACATTCTCCGCGCCGACAGCTTCTATGAGCCGGCCAACCGCAAGATCTATGAGGCCATCCAGACTCTCGGCGCATCGCAGCAGCCTATCGACATGCTGACAGTCACCGAGCAGCTCCGTCTCAACGGTACGCTCAACGAAGTGGGCGGCCCCATGTTTGTGTCGGAGCTGACTTCGCGAGTGGCCTCGGGTGCACACGTTGAATATCACGCCCGCATTGTGGCCCAGAAATATCTGGCCCGCGAGCTGATAACCTTCGCCTCCGACATCGAGCGCAAGGCCTTCGATGAGAGCAACGACGTTGATGACCTCATGCAGGAAGCCGAAGGTCAGCTGTTCAAGATATCGCAACAGAATGTCAAGAAGGACGTGACGCAGATCGACCCTGTGATCGGTCAGGCCATCGAACAGATCCAGGCAGCCGCCAACCGAACATCAGGTCTGAGCGGCCTCGAGACCGGCTTCCATGAGCTCGACAAACTGACATCCGGCTGGCAGAACTCTGACCTTATAATCATTGCCGCCCGACCGGCCATGGGCAAGACGGCTTTCGTGCTGTCGATGGCCAAGAATATGGCTGTGAACTATAATACCCCTACTGCGATATTCTCGCTTGAGATGTCGAACCTTCAGCTGGTCAACCGTCTGGTGAGCAACGTGTGTGAGCTTCCGAGTGAGAAAATCAAGAGCGGTCAGCTTGCCGACATGGAATGGGACCAGCTGATGGCCCGCATCAAGCACCTTTACGGAGCACCTTTATTTATAGATGACACTCCCTCGCTCTCTGTGTTCGAACTTCGCACCAAGGCCCGGCGCCTTGTGAGGGAGCATAATGTGAAGATCATCATCATTGACTACCTTCAGCTGATGAATGCCTCGGGCATGAAATTCGGCTCTCGCGAGCAGGAGGTCAGCATGATATCGCGCTCGCTCAAGCAACTGGCTAAAGAGCTAAACATCCCCATCATAGCCCTGTCGCAGCTTAACCGAAGCGTAGAGTCGCGCGGCGAGGGCAAGGACGGACGCCGTCCGCAGCTCTCGGACCTCCGTGAGTCTGGCGCCATAGAGCAGGATGCCGACATAGTGTGCTTCATCCATCGTCCGGAATACTATCTGAAATCAGGCCGCGACGGCTCGGATCGCGATATCCGTGGTCTTGCTGAATTTATCGTGGCCAAGCATCGTAGCGGTAGAGTGGATGACGTTGATCTGAGGTTTAAAGCCGAATTTGCCCGCTTCGAGAACTGGGACGGCGGCGAGCAGGACGCTTCGGGTGAAGAAGTAGTGGCCACAATGGCATCGAAGCTTACCGACGGCGGCTTAGGTGGCGAGACCCCGTTCAGCGGCGGTACGGCCGATTTTCTCGGCGGCGGTGGCGACATTCCGCCGTTCTAAAGAAAAATGAAAATTGAATATTAAGCGCTTTTTTAACGGAAGGCGCTTTTTTTATGAAAAAATAAAAACCTTTTTTCGACTGATGTTGTTAAGAGAATAAAACAACATTAACCCAACTATTTAATTATGAAAAAAGCTTTATTAATGATTGCTCTCGTGCTGGGATGCACGACAGTTTTCGCTCAGAAAGTTGACAAGAATGAAGCCAAACAGATAAAGGCCTTCCTGTCACAGACCGCCGAAAAGGACGGTACGAATGCCAATGTACTCAAGGTGACCGATGCTAACAATATCGCATCCATCGAAGGTATCACAGTGGAAAACGGCCATGTGACTGCTATCGAATGGAAAGACAAACACTTAGCCGGTGACCTCGATCTCTCTGGCTTTGACGCTCTGAAAAAAGTTGACGTATCGCGCAACAAACTTACCTCTGTTTCAGTAGCCAACGCCACCGCTCTCAGTGACTTCAATGCATCACGCAATGTGCTCAGAAGTGTGGACTTCACCGGGTGCAGCAACCTTGTGAAGATCCAGATTTACAAAAACCGTCTTACCGAAGTGAGCTTCGAATCGCTTCCGCTGCTCCAGAACCTCAATGTGTCGAACAATCTGTTCGTAGAACTCAACGTTGCCAACTCAACCACCCTCGAGACCCTCAACTGCCAGGGCAACCAGCTTGAAACACTGCTCGTTACAGGATGCACCGGTCTGAAACACCTCTACTGCGGTTATAACAAACTGACCAGCCTCAACCTCTTCGGCGTTGAAAACCTCCAGAACCTCAATGTTGATGACAACCAGCTTTCCACCATGATAGTTTCCGGTCTGCCTCAGCTCTCTACCTTCGTTTGCTCCGACAACCGCATGGTTACCCTCGGCGTACGCAACTGTAACAACCTGATGGACCTCATCTGCTCCTACAATGACCTTACCACTCTTGACGTAGAAGGCTGCACCAACCTTACATTCGTTGACTGCTCTTACAACGACCTTACCCGTCTCGACCTCTCCAACCAGACATTCCTCCAGCGTCTGCTCTGCAACAACAACCAGATCAACACCCTGGACGTTTCGTTTGACACCGCTCTTACTTATATCAACTGCCGTTACAACATGATTACCGACTTCCGCACCATCGGATGTCAGAATCTGAGAATGGTAGCTTGCCAGTGGAACTTCTGATATATTAGCTTTATTCAATAATTGAATGTGGGAAGGGGGCGCCGCCGGTCGGTGCCCCCCTCTTCGTGTTCGCCCGAAATGGAAATAAACTGACGGGTGAAACTACCGGACGCGCCCTTATAGCGGGCGATGCATAGTTCCGAAAGCAAGGGTGTCGTCACTTGTCGCTTGATCACATTATAAGCAAAAGGCATCAGAATATTTGACATATCCCTTGGGAATATCGCAATTCTTATCAAGTTTACAGACCATATAATATTCATCCGGGACATCAAAAGGAGCGATAATTCCATGATTTGAGGCTTTTTCATAGCCGAATTTTGAATAATAATCAGGATCACCTAAGACCACAGAGCAGGAATATCCCATTTTACAAGCCAGTCTATGCCCCGCCGTCACTAATAATTTACCGATCCCCAATCTTTGGCAGTCGGTCTTGACAGAAAGTGGTGCAAGAGCGATTGCCTCTGATTGGCCTACAGATATTCTGCTGAACATTATATGACCGAGAACAATGTCACCGGATACAGCGACAAGCGATAAATCCGGGATATAATCCGAGGAATCTCTTATCCTCTCGATAAGATTGTGCTCATCGCCATCGCTGTGTTCAGCGTGTGCAAATACATCTTTTACAACTTCTCTTATTTGCCGGAAATCTTCTCGACGCTCCTTCCGTATCTGTATGTCAAGGTGTCGTTTCATATTACAAAAATAGTGATATTTCACGAATTTCAGTTCCGAAACGTTTTCTTTCGTCACCATTCGGTAAAAAGGCCTTTACTTGTGTGCTTTACTTGTGTGGGTGATTTTGTGGCACGTTTTTTGTAGTACACAACTGTGTTATTGGAAAAAAATGATTAATTTTGCAGTTCGCATGACATGCACCCGATTCGGGTACCGTCAGCTCTCCTCATACTAAAATATTTATATATGGGTTTCTTCAAAAAATTATTTTCAAGAGAAAAGAAAGAGGTGCTTGACAAGGGTCTTGAAAAGACCAAAACAAGCGTTCTCGATAAGATAGCCCGCGCTTTCGCAGGCAAAAAAACTATTGACGCTGACTTCCTCGATGATCTCGAAGAGATTCTCGTGACTTCCGATGTTGGTGTAGATACCACCCTCAAAATCATCGATCGCCTCGAGAAGCGCGTTCAGAAGGACAAGTACATGAACGATGCCGAGCTTAACCGCATGCTCGGCGATGAAATCAAAGCCATGCTGGCCGAAAACGGCAACGGTGACTCTGACGTAGAGGATTTTACTATCCCTGCTGACAAGGGCAAGCCTTACGTGATAATGGTTGTAGGTGTCAACGGCGCCGGCAAGACCACCACCATAGGCAAACTCGCCATGCAATACAAGAAGAAAGGTTACAAGGTGATGGTTGGCGCCGCCGACACATTCCGAGCAGCCGCTATCGAGCAGCTGGCGGTGTGGGGTGAGCGAGCCGGAGTGCCGGTGATCAAGCAGCAGCTTGGTGCCGACCCCGCGGCTGTGGCTTACGATACTCTGCAGAGTGCTGTGGCCAACGGTATTGATGTGGTGCTGATCGACACTGCGGGCCGTCTCCATAATAAGAAAGGCCTTATGGACGAGCTCTCGAAGGTGAAGAACGTTATGAAAAAACTGGTGCCCGAGGCTCCGCAGGAGGTGCTCCTGGTGCTCGACGGCAACACCGGACAGAATGCCTTCGAGCAGACCCGCAGCTTCATCGCCGCTACTCAGGTCAATGAACTCGCCATCACCAAGCTCGACGGCACGGCCAAGGGCGGCGTGGTGATAGGTATCAGCGATCAACTCAATATCCCTGTCAAATATATCGGACTCGGCGAGGGCATCGATGACCTTCAGGTGTTTGATAAGAACGAATTTGTTGACTCACTGTTCGGATCGAAATAATGCGTCGGAAAGTAAATGTCATATCGCTCGGCTGCTCAAAGAATCTTGTTGACACCGAGCGACTGATGAAGATGCTCGCCGACGCCGGAATGGATATCGAACTGACCGATGCTCCGGTGTCCGGCTATGATGTGACGGTAATCAACACCTGCGGATTTATCGGCGATGCCAAAGAGGAATCGGTCAACACCATCCTCGAGGCCGCTCAGTTGAAGGACGAAGGCGGCATCGGCCGTCTATATGTGATGGGATGCTTATCAGAACGTTACCGCAAAGAACTCCCGCCTGAGATTCCGCAGGTCGACCGTTGGTATGGCAAAACCGACTGGACCGGACTGGTCAATGAGCTCTGCCATGTTTTCCCGTCGACTGCGAGCTATGACCGCGTGATCACCACCCCCCGCCATCATGCCTATCTCAAGATTGCCGAGGGCTGCAACCGCTTCTGCGCCTTCTGCGCCATTCCGCTCATTACCGGCCGTTACCGCTCGCGCTCTATTGAAGAGATTGTCAGCGAAGTGGAAATGCTCGTGGGTCGCGGGGTGAAGGAATTCAATGTCATAGCCCAGGATCTTACAAATTATGGAACAGATATTTACGGCAAGCAAAGCATTGCCCGGCTTGTCGATGCCATAGCGGCTGTGCCCGGCGTGAAATGGATACGCCTGCATTATGCCTATCCTTCCGATTTCCCGGAGGACTTGCTCGATGCCATGGCGCGCCACAGTAATGTGTGTCGCTATCTCGACATTGCCCTACAGCATATTTCGGACAATGTGCTCTCGAATATGCGCCGCCATATCAACGGCGAGGAGACCCGCCGCCTGCTTGAGAAAATCCGCAGTCGTGTGCCCGGGATCCACATCCGTACCACACTGATGGTCGGTTTCCCCGGCGAGGGAGAGGCGGAATTCGAAGAACTGATGGACTTTGTGCGCGAGCAACGCTTCGAGCGCATGGGCGCCTTCGCCTATTGTGAGGAGGAGGACACCTATGGCGCGAAGAATTTCGAGGATTCCATACCCGAAGAGGTCAAGCAGGAGCGCCTCGACCGCCTGATGGCCCTTCAGGAGAAGATAGCTCTCGAGCATCAGGAGGCCAAGATCGGATCGGTTCTTGAGGTTATCGTTGATCGCGAGGACGAGGAGTTCTACATCTGTCGCAGCGAATTTGATTCGCCGGAAGTTGATCCTGAGGTGCTTGTCGACAAGAAAAAGTCTCTGGCTCCGGGTTCGATGGTTAAGGTGAAAATTACTGAGGCTTATCCTTTTGAATTGATAGGGACATTGGAGGAATGTGATGATTGACGCTCTGACAAAGGCTGCGCTTGACCGCTGTGAAGGACTTAATATCCCTTTCGCATGCTATGTCATGCCCGGAAACGATAGCGTGAACTTCATCGCATCGCCATTGGGCGCCGCATCGGTTACTGACATTGATTCGGCCGAAGGCTTCGTTATCTCTCCTTTCATGCTTGCTGAGAAGCTGACATATTATGTGATAAAGCCTGAGGCCGGAGTCCGTGAGATTCTCGACCTGCCCGCCGGAATGTCACCTGAAGCTTCCGCTGAAATATACGCTCCCGCGGAATCTACCCGCCGTGAGGATTATATCCGCGCCGTAGAGTCGATAGTTGCTGATCTTGACGGTGACGGCGAAAAGACGGTCTATTCGCGTGTCATGAACATCGCTTCGGGACTTAAACCGTCGGAAGTAGCCTCACGCTATTTTGCCGCACATCCATCATGCTTCCGTTTCATCTATTTCACACCGCAGACCGGACTTTGGTTAGGCGCTTCGCCGGAACTTCTGCTGGAGGTTGACCGTGTAGGCGGCGTCACATCCTCTATGTCGGTGGCCGGAACCCGTCGCCGCGATGCCAATGCCGGACCGTGGGACATGAAGAACCGTCTGGAGCATGACATCGTCACGCGTTACATAAGCGATGTGCTTAGCCGCCACGCCGGCCGCCCGGCAAGGGTAGAGGAGTGCAGCGCCCGTTTCGGGCAGATTGAGCATCTGTGTCACAGAATCACAGTGGAGTCCGCCCCGGGAGTAGCACTAAGCCCATCGTGGCTGTTGCCGTTACTGAGTCCCACTCCGGCATTGTGCGGATGGCCACGTGAGAAGTCTTACCGTATGATTTGTTCCAAGGAATCGTATGAACGGACCTGTTACGGCGGCTTCGTGGGACATAGCATGGCCGACGGTGTCAGACTGTTTGTCAATCTACGAAGCGCTATGGTAAGCCGATGTGACGACGGCACTTACCGCTATTCGCTTTTCGGCGGAGGCGGTATCACGGTCCATTCCGATCCGCAGAGTGAATGGGAAGAGACCGCTCAGAAAATGAAATCGCTGCAATCGGTGCTTCTCGGAGAGGTTCCGGCGGCGAAAACTAATGAAACGACTTTTTGATATGACTGAAAATACTGACAATAACAATATAAATGAATCTGACAACGGTGAAGTCCGTAAGAAACATTCGCCCTGGAAAGTGGTTTACATCATTCTCGGGGCGCTTGCATTGCTGATTGGCATTTCATTTCTGCCGCTGTCAAAGATGACCGGTGGCTGGCTTTCGGATATCAATCTGTTCAGCGACATACTCAACATCGGCCAGCCCGAGGAGAAGGATATGCCGGGAGCGTATGTCGATCCTTGTCTGGCCGAGGCTATCAACGAGGCGGCGGCCGAACCTGACACCCGTGCTGTCGATACCACTGTGACTGTGGAGAGTAACGAAGTTCCGGTCCTTGCCGTGCAGCCTAATCGCGTCGACGGCGAGGTGGTGATCGAGGACTACACCGAGGCCGGACGTGGTCTCAGGCGTCTCCGTGAAGCCATCACAAGCGGCCGCATGGGTCGTATCGCCGTTATCGGCGACAGCTATATTGAGGGCGACATATTCAGCGAGGATCTCCGCGAGATGCTGCAGAACAGCTACGGAGGCTCGGGTGTGGGCTATATCAACATGCACAGTGAGTTTCCCGGGTTCCGCCGCAGCGTGAAACAGGGAGGTGGCGAAGGCTGGAAGGAATTTGCCGCAAACGGCAAGCATGACTCCGATTACATGGGGCTCGCCCAGCATTATTACAAACTTTCATCGCCCACAGCCTCCACTTACTCAGGCTCATCGTCATTCAGCCATGTCGACAAGTGGAATGAATCGAAATTCCTATTTATAGCTCCGCAATCCACCGTCATTAAGACCCGCACTTCGGGCGGCGACTGGGTGGAGCATCAGGTGGAAGGCTCTCCCGATGTGCAGTGTATCACCGTTGACGGCGAGACGTCGAAATTCGATGTTTCGGTGAGCGACAATTCGGTTATCGGTCTCGGGGTGTGGCTTACTGACAAAACCGGCGTGAATGTCGACTGCATGTCGTCACGAGGGTTTTCGGGCGTCACACTTCGCAAGATCAGTCCGGAACTGGCCTCACAGATGCGCAAGTTCATTGACTATGATCTGATTATCCTTGAATTCGGCATCAACGCCATGTCGGCCAAGCAGACCAACTACGACGGATATGCCAAGAGCATGATCAATGTAGTGGAGCATGTGCGTCAGTGCTATCCCAACTCTGATATAATGATTATGGGCATAGGCGACCGAGGCTCGAAGCGCGGCACAGAGGTCCACTCCATGTCGGCGGCTCCTCACATGGTGAGCGCGCAGCGCGACATGGCCCGCAAGGCGCACTGCCTCTTCTGGGACACCCGCGAATCAATGGGCGGAGAGGATGCCATAGTGCGCTGGGTGCGCGACGGCCTTGCCAACAAGGACTATATCCATCTTAATCATAAGGGAGGACGCAAACTTGCCGAACCTCTCTCTAATGGCATACGCCAAAACCTTGACAAATGAAAATGCTGAGATTCACACATACGCTGACCGCTTTGCTTGCCATCAGTCTTGCAACGTTCGCGCAGGATGATGTTGCCATTGACGAGAACGATGCGGAAGTTCGCGAGCATCCGGTGATTGACGGTGCCGACGATGAGTTTGACATGGTGGTGCCGTCGTTCGTGCGCTCGTCGCGTAACCATATTATAATGAACGGCGCCGACTGGTCGGGCCTCCGGCGGGAGATAGCACGAACTGACAGTGTGCCTTTTTCGATAGTCCATATCGGCGACAGCCACCTGCAGGCTGATTACTGCACAGGCTGGATCCGTGACAATCTCCAGTTTGACTACGGCGATGCCGGACGCGGCCTCGTCACCCCTCTTCGCATGAGCGGGACCAACCAGCCATTTGATTACACTATCAGCAGCCCCGCAAGCTGGAGCGCCGTGAAACTCATGAACCGTAACTGGGACAGGACAATGGGCTTTACAGGCACGTCAGTTTCACCTGCCTCACGAAACTCGTCAATCACTGTGGCTACTTCCGAGAAGGATGATTTCAATCCGTTTTCGTCGGTTACCATATTTCATAAAGGACAGTTCTTCGTGACCTCGGTAAAGGATTCCGACGGGCGCCTGATACCATTCGTTGCCACTCCCTCTCAGGACTATACCCATATAGTTCTCAGCAAGGATGTGACCTTTGCCAACATCAGTTTCGACTCGGCAGGCGATCTCACCCTTTTCGGCGCCAACCTTTCGGGCGACCGGCCCGGCCTGTTCTATCATGTGATAGGCAACAACGGAGCCACTTACGATACCTATAACCGCATCGGCTCGGTAGGTTCCGGAATCAGTGCTCTCGAGCCTGATCTCGTCATTATTTCTTTAGGCACCAACGAAGCCTTCGGCCGAGTGAATGCCTCTTCGCTCAAAGCCTCCATCAACCGATTGATAGAGAATATACGCAAGGAGAATCCCATGGCAACAATCCTGCTCGTCACACCGATGGAATGTCAGCGCTCCACTTACACCACTGTAAGCCGCAAGAGCAAAAAGCGCAAGGGACGCCGTCGCCGCAGCAGTACTCAGAAGGTGAAAAGCTATAAGACCAACACCGCCATTGCCCAGGTGCGTAATATTATCCTCGACTATGCCAGGGAGAATCATATTGCCGTATATGACTGGTATGAGGTGGCCGGCGGCGAAGGCGCGTCGACCAAGTGGATTACCGACGGACTTTTTTCCCACGACCGTGTGCATCACAGCGTCAAGGGCTACCAGCTGCAGGGCTATATGCTGTATCAGGCACTTAAAGAGGAGCTTTCAAAATAACCAATCGTATTTGAATAAGCCGACATGGACCAGTCAATAATCAACACTGACAATCTGATCAATCTTCTGAAGTTTGACCAGTATAATCCATTGTTGTTCAACACCGGACTATTCTTGATCCTGTTCGCGGTGTTTATCGTTATCTATCAGCTGATGCGCAATCACCGCACAGTCAAATTCCTGTTTGTCATTGCCTTCAGCCTCTACTTCTATTACAAGTCATCGGCTGAATACTGCTTCATATTGCTCGGAGTATGTATCAGCGACTATCTGCTTGGCATCCTCATGGAATGGTGCACGAAACGATGGGCCAAGAAGATGGTGGTGGCGCTCAATGTGGTGATGAACGTTGGCATGCTCGTCTACTTCAAGTATTTCAATCTGCTTTACGAAACGGTCTGCAACTTTACCCACACTCATTTTGATGCTCTCGACATCATCCTACCGGCCGGCATCTCGTTCTTCACGTTCCGCTCCATCAGCTATATAGTCGACATATATCGCGGTGAGATCAAGGCCTGCCGCGATTTCCTCGCCTACACGTTCTATCTCACTTTCTTTCCGCCGCTGCTTGCCGGGCCTGTTGTACGGGCAAAGGATATGCTCCCGCAGGTGATGGTCAACCCTCAGGCCACACGTCCCATGGTGAGCGAAGGCCTGTTCCTTATTATGTGCGGTCTGATTAAAAAGGTGATCGTGGCCGATTTCATAAGCATGAACTTCGTTGACCGTATCTTCGACAATCCTTCGCTATATTCCGGCTTCGAGGTTACGATGGGCGTCTATGGTTTCATTATCCAGCTCTACTGCGATTTCTCCGGTTACAGCGATATGGCCATCGGTATAGCGCTTTTGCTCGGTTACCAGTTTAAGGACAACTTCCGCTCGCCCTTCAAATCGCAGAGTCCGACGGAATTCTGGCGCCGCTGGCACATATCGCTGTCGTCATGGCTGCGCGACTACATCTATATTCCTCTCGGCGGCAACCGCTGCCATCCGGTGGTGCACCACTGCAATCTAATGACCACGATGCTCGTCGGAGGCCTTTGGCACGGCGCGTCATGGATGTATGTGGCATGGGGCGGTCTCCAGGGCCTCTTCCTCTCGGGCCATAAGATACTGAAGAATGTTTCACCGAAGGTCAAGCCGGAGAATCGCAATAAATGGTGGCGAAGGGCCATCAACATCTTCATTACGTTCAACCTTATCACTTTGAGTTTTGTGTTTTTCCGTGCCCGGTCAATGGATACCGTAAAGGAAATGTGGACGCAGGTGACCACGAATTTCCATCTCGATGTTATCCCCCAGTTCTGGGAAGGATACATGACCATCGTCCTGATTATGGCCGCCGCTTACCTGATGCACTTCGCGCCTGAATCCTGGACCACGAAACTGAAAAAGAGTTATCATGCCCTCCCGCTTGTGGCTCAGACCGTGGTCCTCGCACTGGTCATCCTGATGATAATTCAGTCGCGCCAAAGCGATATCCAGCCCTTCATCTACCTCCAATACTGACGTTCTCTCAGCATAGTAAAAAAAAGAAGTCACCCCGTATTATTGAAGTGACTTCTTATTTTGAATTATTCTATCGTTACCACTTTACGGGTTCATTCAGAATATCGCCGTCAGTAGCATCTTCCTTAGTGAATGTGTTGCCGCGATACTGTACGCAGAGCATTACTAACGGGTCGGAGCCGTTGTTGCGCACACTGCGGCGCCCTTCAGGTGCTACGCGTATCACGGATCCTTCCTCAACAGGGAATATATCTCCGTCGACCTGAAACTCGCCCTTACCTTTGAGGAAGAAGTAAAGTTCCTCATGATTTTTATGTGTATGTAGAAATCCGGTCTCCTGGCCGGGTGCGAATACCTGGAATGAAAACTCGCCGCCGGTAGAGCCTAAAGCCTGACCGCCGAATATCTTACCGGGAATCTTGATTTCGGGACCGAGTTCGAGCACATAATCTTTTACATCATCAAGTTTGCCGAAGTTGGCCGCGCTGAAATTAGCGCCTTTTTCAATAGCCTGAATCTTTTTCATGTTAAGTGGGATTGTGAATGGATTAATGTATCAATGTTTTTATGTCGCAAAATTAAATTATAAATTATAGCTTGTCAAGAGGTTACATTTTTTGCTCATAGTAACCTTTTAGTCGGTTTTGCTGATTATCAGCAAGAAAAAATTTCGAACAAATTGAATTTTAATTACTAACTTTGCATCTGAAAGTAAGTAACTGCAATATGAGAAAGAAAGAGGAAACCGGATCTTTAATTGAAATGTGTCCTGTAAGGAATGTAATCGCTCGCTTTGGCAGCAAATGGGCCATTCTGACGCTACTTGTCATCGGCGGTCAAGACGTAGTCAGATTTAATGAGCTTAACCGTTTGATTCCTGACATTTCTTCAAGGGTTCTGTCCTCCACTTTGCGGACACTGGAGGCTGACGGCTTAGTCGACCGAAAGGTCTATGCCGAGGTACCACCGAAGGTGGAATATCGTCTGACAGAGGTAGGCAAATCTCTCCTGCCGCTAATACAGCAGCTGACTGACTGGGCGCTGGCTAATATGAAGAGCGTTATGGACCACCGCAAGGAATATGAGCAGTCATGAACGGCTTTTGTGGTATCGGTAGAGTATCTGAGCGGAATAGATATCAATAATATGACTGAACTTGAAAAATGTATGGCAGGAGAGTTCTATGACTGTCACGATAAGGTTTTCCTGGAGATGAAGGCAGTTGCCACGAAGTGGATGCAACGCTATAATTCATTGCCTTATGAGAAGCGCGACGAGCGTTATTCCATGCTGAAAGAGCTATTCGGGCATGTAGGCATGAATTGTTTTATTCCCATAGGATAACACTCGATGAAATATCCGCTCATATAGGCATGAACCGTTCCACATTCTGTACCTTTTTCAAGCGCAATAAGGGCATGACTTTCTCACGTTTCGTCACGCTATATCGATTGGAAACAGCATGCGGATTACTAAAAACCTCACAGAAGCAGATATCGGAAATATGTTATGCTGTCGGCTTCAATGACCTGCCACATTTCAATCGCGTGTTTAAACGTGAATACGGAGCATCGCCGTCACAGTTCAGAATATTAAATCAATCGTAGTCAATGCGTTCGATTTTGAAGATAACGGGGCGTGTGCCGTCATTGCAGCAGGCGATCATAGTGTTCTCGTCACGCATCCAGCCCTTCATTATCGAACCTCCTTGCAATCCGGTGTAGATGTAGCGGGAGATTGCATCCCATGCTTCAGAGCAGAAAGGCTTTTTCGGGCCTCCGGCAACCTCGTCAGGATCGCCGCCGGTCTTGACGAGAGTGTTCAGACCGCAACGCCAATAGTCGTCACGCTCGTCATCGCGGTAGAAAACGAACTCGTCCCCCTTGTTATAGACCGGGCACTTGCCGGAACAAGGATTGGCACAATACTGCTGCTGATATTCAGGGTATAATTTGGTATCAAGCACCGTAATCTTCACTTTATGTTTCATAGTCAATTGAGGCGGATTGAAATTCGACCTACAAAGATAATAAATTCCGAATGACTTTTGGCAGAGTCCGATTTTTGAAAATCAATGTAAAGGACATCTTAAACATCAAGGAACCTGTTTCAAATGGAAAGTCTATGAATTTCTGTCTGCAACAAAGATAGGAATCGTGCTGCATGGGCCCCGTCCATCTGCGTGTGGTGGAACTGGAATGATACAGTCAGAAATGTCTTGAACCAGCTTCGTCGAGAGCTTCCCCATATCATAAAGGGATTGTTGAATATGCCGCTATACATTCCTACGGCACCGTCAATATCATACTTTGCCAATGCCGAAGTTCCGATTACCATACTGTCGGAAATGTCGTGATTCTCGCAGGTTTCGGCTACTTGCCGCGTCAATCGTAGGTAATCGGAATTGAATTTTGAAAGATCATCGGAATAAGGGATGTCGCATGAACTTACCTCTCCATCGCGATTGGCTACGATGGTATTGACGGCGATGGTGTCGTAGCTAATCAGTTTGTCGCCGACAGGCAGAATATAGAATTCCTTTACTTGCGATGCGGCTTTGCCGATGCACCAGCACATCAGCATATTGAATTTAAGTCTGTGGCTGCGGCTGACGCGCCTGAGTCGTGACACATCGAGCGTCTTTATCAGCGTCACCATAGGCATCGGAGCTTTCATCCACATCTCGAAAGCGTATGCCCGGGTCGTTTCATTCGGATTTATTTCCTGCATCATTTTTTTATGCAAAGTTAAATCCGAAATTTCACTTCCGAAAGAAAATAGAGCGATTTTATCTTTTGACTGCAAGCATATATCCGATCCCTCGTTGATTGATTAGTGATATTGACGGGTCGTATCTGAGATATTGCCGGAGTTTGTGAATGAATCCGTGGAGCGAATTTCGGCTGTATGGATCATCGCGTTGCCAGATCAGTTGCATCATTGTTGATGCATCCACGGTATGCCCCGCGTTTGTAATCAGTTCTTTCAGCAATTTTGCTTCAATCAACGACAGCTCTATACTTCCTTTTTCGGGATATGTCAGAGTCTGTGCTGAAATATCCAGAGTGTAGCCGCCGATTTTAAACCTGTGATTCTCTTCGGGTGTGGCGCGGCGTAGCAACGCTTTAATCCTGACTATCAGTTCGAGCATCTTGAATGGTTTTTTCAGATAGTCGTTGCCTCCAAGTTCAAACCCTTTTACGATGTCATCAATTTCAGATTTTGCGGTAAGAAAAAGCAGAGGCACATTACGGTCAAACTGACGGATACGGCGCCCCATTTCAAAGCCGTCCATGCGCGGCATCATCACATCCGCCACTATGATATCTGCTCCATGCCTGGTAAACATTCTCAGGCCATCTTCGCCGTCTCGGGCCGTGAGGATCTCAAAATCATTACGCTGCAAGGTATCGGCGATTATCATTGACAGCGTCGAGTCATCTTCAACCAATAATATTCGATTACTCATCGTTACTGAATTTTATTATGAATTTACTCCCTTTCCCCTGCTTGCTTTCCACGCTGATTGTCCATCCGTGTTTGTCAATTATGGATTTTACATAGAAAAGACCAATGCCATAACCTCTTACCTTACTGCAGTTGCCATGAGGCACCCGATAGAATTTGCCCCAGATATCGTGTAATGACTTTTCGGGAATACCGATTCCGTTATCTGACACTGATATGCCTGAGGCATCCGCTTCAATAACAATGGAAACCGTATCTCCGGAATATTTGATGCTGTTGTCAATAAGATTTCCTATGACATTTGAAAAATGTGTCGGATCAGCTTCAACAACAGCATATTCCGGACACACGAGCGATATTTCACATGGCTTATCCGCACGAAGTTTTTGCTGCTCAATGACTGATGTCAGAAAATCTTTGAGATTAATTCTTTCCTTAGCCATGGCCAGGTGTTTGCGACGTTCCAAGCTCATAGCCAGAATATTCTCGACCAATCCGGCAAGTTTGGAAAGCTGTTCAAGCGCGGCAGTAAGATATTTCGTGGTCCGTTCCTTATTTTCCGGATCAGGGAACTGGAGTAAAGAATCATTGGCGGCGTATGCTATGGCAATCGGCGTTTTAAGCTCATGAGTCATATTGTTTGTGAAATCGTCTTTCATTTCTTCGATTGTACGAAGCCGCCGTATGACATGAAGCAGATACCAGAATCCGAAGGTAAGCAATAGTGCAATTAGCGCTGATGTAGCAATTACTCCGCTCATTTCACGGAGAATATTTTCTGTCAAAGGAGAGATGTAGGCATAATATACCGTGTCATCGTTGACCCTGTAAGTTATTTCCCATAGGTCAGAGGAATACTCCAATGTGCCGCCCGGCACAACAATATACACCTCTTCCGGATAATAGCCCGAGAAACTGAGGTCTCGCCGAAAGGCTTCTTCCAATTTTGATATATCCGGTTCTCCTATTCTGTCGGCATAACTGTCATCATGAAGATTCCGGGCGATCATTGACATGAGCTGTTTGTCAGCGCGACGGAACCCTTGCGAATAATCCATCTCACGTAATTCCTCGGCGTCCATTGTATCGCCGACATCGGATTTCTGCAGGCCCAGTTGTATCCACACCACATCATCTTCTCCTCCAAGTCCGGCATCTATAATCCTGTCAACTGTCTCAATCTGGTCGGCGCGGCTCAGACATTGCTCCACATCATCGATATACCTTTCTTTGATGGATTCATACAGACGCATCATGAAATACACGTTGGCTGCAAGCAGCAACATGAACACGATGCGCAACAGGGTGAGAATCAACTTAAAGTGTTTCATATCAGTGCAAAATTACTAAAAATTAGCCAATACAATATTGTGGGGATTGCAAGATTAAGACTAAATAAGGGAGAATAAGGATTGAATAAGGCCGTTCATTCTAATTTCGCGACATGAAACTTTATTTACTCCCATTGACAGTGATCCCTGTGCTGGCTCAGGGGCAGACATCAGAACCGGATTCCTTGAAGGTCAAAGAACTCGGAGAGATAACAATTGTAGCCGACGCACAGCGCACATGTGCGACTAAAACCGTCTATATTCCTTCCGGACAACAGAAGTCGACATCCTCCGACGGTGTTTCACTCCTTTCACGGATGAATATCCCCCAGCTGAGTGTCAATCCGATAGCTGCGACAGTCACGACCGCCGATAATCAGGGTGTCAGTCTGTTTATCAATTATCATCCCGCGACCGATGAAGATGTCAGCGGACTGAACCCCACGGATGTAAAAAAGGTGGAGTACCTCGATTTCCCTACTGATCCTCGATTTCAGCGCGCTCAACATGTAGTGAACTTCATAACCCTTTCCTATATTTATGGAGGATATACCAAACTCTTCGCAAAAGAACGATTCATGGTGCACAGCGGAGAGGTTTCATTGTATTCAAAGTTCGCTTACAAGTCGATGGAATATGACATAATGGTGTCGGGAGATTATGACTATAATCCTCATATCGGTTCTGTTTCCGATGAGATATTCCGGCTCGAATCAGGCACAATCCGACGTGAAAGCAACACGGAAAGCGGACGGCGACACCGGCGAGGCTTATACTCGGCATTTCGGGCCACATGGAATAGGAATGACAATCTCTCGTTTCGCAATCTTGTATCATACAGCCGAATCAACACACCGGAATATCTTACCTCCGGCCGCGTGAATTTTTCAAGTCTATATCCTTCAGATACATTTCGCATAGAGTCACCATCCGAGAATAATGCTCTCGGATGGGAAAGCGAGCTTTTTGCCTCTCTCGGTCGGGGATGGTCATTAAACGGAACCATTCAGGCTGAATATGCCTGCAACAAGACCGCTTCCGGCTACTCGACAGAGACAGAATCGATTCAAAACAATGCTGATGAAGGTTCTTGGTTCCTGAGAGGCACGGCACAGGTAAATAAATCCTTGTCGGATAAGATAACCTTGTTTTCAAATCTGTCCTCAGGCGGAGGGCGCACTAAAATTGACTATTCCGGTTCAAGCAATGCAGTCAATCGTTTCAGGCAGACTTTCACCGGTGTAACTTTTGGCCTGGCACTTAATTACAGTAAAGTATCGGGAAGTATTGACGGAGGCTATGCGTTTGAATCCAACTATATAAACGGAATGACAATGTATGACCGATATCCGTTTACTCATATAAATGTGCAGTATGCTCCTGATCAGAAACATTCCGTAAGCGTCTGGTTTCAGTACGCGACATTCTCACCTGATGCTACAATGAAGAATCCCAATATAATCAGGCAATCCGAGCTTATGTATATATCCGGCAACCCGGACCTGAGATGCTCACGTAACACCTCGGCCAATGTAAGCTATACATGGCTGCCGGACAACACCTGGCAGATGTCGGCTTACGCTACTGTGTTCCGTATTGCAGACCGCCAGATAGCCATTTATACTCCTGACGGTCCCGATGGAGCAATGCTGAAAAAATACCGGAATGACGGTGATTATAATCATGGACAGATTGGCTGCAGTCTTACCGGGAAGTTTGCCGGAGGTAAACTTTCGGTTTCAGCCGCTCCACGACTTCTGCTGTATAAAACCACCGGCAGCAACCGCATATCGCATTATCCGATGATGGCAAGCTTCAGGGCGGATTATTATCTCGGTAATATATTCCTCAGTGCATATTATGATTCCGGTACAAGCTATGTTGACGGTGAAAACGCTTATTTGAGAAAGGTACCTATGAGTTATTCTTTAGGCGCGGGATGGTCATCGCATGGCTGGAACGTTCAACTGTCACTGGTCAATTTATTCCGGTCCTCATGGGAACTGAGCAAGGATACATTGAATACCCGTTGGTATGACAGTAGCGTGACTCAGTTCGGTTCGGACTATCACAGGCGGATCTCGTTGTCTGTAACCTATACCTTTAATTACGGCAGGAAAGTCAACCAATCCGGTGAATTAAGCGCCGAAAAGAGCGTTTCTACATCAATACTCAGATAATACTAAAAGGCTGACACCCAGAGGCTGATTTCGCCCTCTTTTGAGCGGTCGATGTCAATCAGACGCTGGTTCGAGGAACCGCGAAACAGCAGCGATGTGTCGCGGAGGCTTTCAATGAATGGTCCGTCAACCAGCACCTCGAGGTAGGGGAGCAGCCGGCTCATGGATTTGTTGTGCAGCACTTGCTCATAGGTGTAACCTGTGTAACACCAGATTGTCTTGCCCTGCCTGCGGATTGCCTCTGCAAGCGGCAGAAGCGCCTCGGCCTGCAGCATAGGGTCGCCTCCCGAGAAAGTGACATTGCAGTCGGCATCGTTGATGCGCTCCATTATTTCGGCTATGCTCATGTCGGAGCCTGCTTCATGGTCCCATGTCGATGGGTTGTGACAGCCGGGGCAGTGGTGATCGCACCCTGCAAAATAGATGGAGGTCCGTAACCCCGGACCATCCACCATTGTGCCTTCCAGTATGCTGACCACTCTGAGCGAGTTCATTATCATACGGAGTTATTTGTGAACCACACGGTCGGCGAGCTCGGCAAGTTTGGCATTGTTCCAGCGGTCGGTTGTGCCTACAAGGTAGCCTGTAATGCGCTGAAGCTTGTCGATGGCCTTGCTTCCGCACTTCGGACAAGATTCCAGGTGTTCGCTGGCATCTTCATAGCCGCAGTCCATGCAGCGGTTGCGGTTGTGGTTGACCGAGCAGTAGCCGATGTTATAGCGGTCCATAAGGTCAACAATGTCGGCTATGGCTTGTGGATTATGGGTGGCATCGCCGTCAATCTCCACATAGAATATATGGCCGCCGCCCGTGAGTTCGTGATAGGGGGCTTCGATCTCGGCTTTATGCCGCGGCGAGCAGTGGTAATGCACCGGCACATGGTTGGAGTTGGTATAATAGATCTTGTCAGTTACCCCGGGAATAATGCCGAAACTTTTGCGGTCACGTGAGGTGAATTTCCCTGAAAGTCCTTCGGCCGGAGTGGCGAGCACCGAGAAGTTGTGCTGATACTGTTCGGAGAAGCCGTTGACGCGGCTGCGCATGTGTGAAACTATTTTCAAGCCGAGAGCCTGTGCCTCTTCGCTTTCGCCGTGATGCTTGCCGATGAGAGCTACCAGACATTCTGCAAGGCCGATGAAGCCGATGCCTAAAGTGCCCTGGTTGATGACGCTCTCAATCGTGTCGTCAGGTCTGAGATTTTCAGCTCCGTTCCAAAGGTGCGACATCAGAAGCGGGAACTGCTTGGCGAGGGCCGTTTTCTGAAAGTCGAAGCGATCACAGAGCTGACGGGCGGTTATGTCGAGCACCTCGTCGAGCTTACTGAAGAAGCGGCGTATGCGTTCCTCCTTGTCCTTGATCACCATACATTCTATGGCAATGCGGACTATATTGATGGTTGAGAACGAGAGGTTGCCGCGGCCAATCGATGTCTTTTCGCCGTAACGGTTCTCAAACACTCGGGTGCGGCACCCCATCGTTGCCACTTCGTATTTGTAACGCTCGGGGTCGTCGGCGCGCCATTTCTCGTGCTGATTGAAGGAGGCGTCGAGATTCACGAAGTTAGGGAAAAAACGTCGGGCGGTCACCTTGCAGGCGAGTTTGTAGAGGTCGTAGTTTCGGTCCCCGGGCAGATAGCTGACGCCGCGCTTCTTTTTCCAGATCTGGATGGGGAAGATGGCGGTGGCGCCATTGCCCACGCCTTCGAAAGTGGAGTTGAGAAGCTCGCGGATTATGCAGCGGCCTTCGGCCGAAGTGTCGGTTCCGTAATTTATTGAGCTGAAAACCACCTGGTTGCCACCGCGCGAGTGGATGGTGTTCATGTTGTGTATGAAAGCCTCCATTGATTGGTGAACGCGGTCAACAGTCTGGTTGACGGCATGTTGTAACATGCGTTCGCGGCCCTTGAGTCCGTCAAGCGGACGTTTGGTGTAGTCGTCAAATTCTTTCTGATACAGCTCCGATAGATCCTCGCCTGACAGGACTTCGAGTTGCTTCAGTTCCTCGATAAACGATGATCTGACGAATGGAGCAAGATAGAAGTCAAAGGCGGGGATCGCCTGACCGCCGTGCATCTCGTTCTGGGCTGTCTCAAGTGATATACAGCTCATTATGCTCGCGGTCTCTATTCGTTTGGCCGGACGCGACTCGCTGTGGCCTGCCGTGAAGCCAACCTGAAGTATGCGGTCAAGCGGATGCTGCACACAGGTCAGACTCTTGGTAGGGTAGTAGTCCTTGTCATGGATATGGAGATAACCGTTACGCACAGCCTCGCGGGCCTCGGCCGAAAGTAGGTAGTCGTCGACAAATGGTTTGGTGGTCTCGCTGGCGAATTTCATCATCATGCCCGCCGGAGAATCAGTGTTCATATTGGCATTCTCGCGGGTGATGTCGTTGTTCTTTGCCTCGATTATTTCAAGGAACATGTCACGCGTTTTGGCGCGACGGGCTATCGAGCGCTGGTCGCGATATGCTATGTATCTCTTTGCCACTTCCTTGCGGGGACTGTTCATAAGCTCGAGCTCCACCATGTCCTGGATATCTTCGACCGTCATGCGCTCGTTGCCGTTAATGCCTATGCGGTCAGTGATTTTGTGGATCAAAGCCTCGTCCTCGCCCCTTTCGGTCTGGAGCATTGCTTTGCGTATGGCTGCCTTGATTTTCTCTTCGTTATAGCCCACAATTCGGCCATCGCGCTTGATTACGGTCTGTATCATGATGTTAGGTTTTAATTCTGTTTTATAGGCATGTTTTATTATGACGATGCAAAGCTACGCATTATAATTTTATGCTCAAAGAAAATAACGAAATTTATTTTGAAATGTTTGTTTTGGATAACTTTTGGCGGGTATTGAAATGCGTAAATTGTGCTATATTAACTGATTGGCTTTTAAAAACGGGAAACTTTCAAGAAATATGTATTTATGATGTTGCTGGTTTTGGAATACTTTTGGTGTAAAAATACATACGCGATCAAAATTATTTTTACCACTGATGGCTATTCGCAAATAATTTTGTAAATTCGCAGAAATAATCATTATCTATTACCTACATGAAACGACTTACGGCATTGGCTTTAGCCGCCTTCATTCTCTCGGGTCAGAACATCTGGGCTGACCGCGTGGAGCGCACACTGGAAAAGAACTGGAAATTTACCAGGCAGGATCAACCGGAATTCTCCGCCAAAGATATCGACGACTCGAAATGGCAGAATGTGGCAATACCCCACGACTGGGCCATCTACGGTCCTTTCAGCTGGGATAACGACCGGCAGAATGTGGCCATCACTCAGGACGGTCAGAAAGAGGCCATGGAACATGCCGGACGTACCGGTGGACTTCCTTTCGTCGGCACCGGATGGTATCGCACCGAAATCGAAGTGCCTGAGTTCAACGAGGGCAAACGCGCCACTCTGATCTTTGACGGCGCCATGAGTCATGCCAAGGTGTATGTCAACGGCAAAGAGGCCGGCTACTGGCCTTACGGCTACAATACTTTCTTTTTTGATGTCACCGATCTGCTGATCCCCGGTGGGAAAAACACTATTGCCGTCCGCCTTGAGAATCTGCCTGAATCCTCCCGCTGGTATCCGGGCGCCGGCCTCTATCGCAATGTGCATCTGCGCGTCACCGATGCCGCCTATATCCCTGTGTGGGGCACCACGGTAACCACTCCCGAAATCAACAAGGAGTGGGCCCGCGTTGACATGAGTACTGAAGTTGTGCTTCCCAACGATGCCGACAAGAAGGACTATACGCTTTCTACCCGCATCCTCGCGCCCGATAATTCTGTGGTAGCCGAAGTTGTGACGCCTGTTGACGGCTTGGAATACAACGAAGGCAAGGTGAGCCAGACATTCGTTGTGAAGAATCCCAAGTTATGGAGTCCGGAAACTCCGTATCTCTATAATGCTGAAAGTAAACTTATGTGCAAAGGCAAACCTGTCGATGATGTCGAGACTGCTTTCGGCGTACGCAGCATCGAGGTTAAGCCCAACGACGGTTTTTATCTCAACGGCGAGCGCACTGTATTTAAAGTATGTATGCATCACGATCTCGGCCCCCTCGGCGGCGCTGTCAACGACGCCGCTATCCGCCGTCAGATCCGCATCCTCAAGGATATGGGCGCCAACGCCATCCGCACATCCCACAATATGCCCGCCCCCGAGCTGATCAAGGCCTGCGACGAGATGGGCATGATGGTAATGGCCGAAAGCTTTGACGAATGGAAAACCCCCAAGTGTAAGAACGGCTATAACCTGCTGTTTGACGAATGGGCTGAAAAGGACCTCACCAATCTCATCCGCCACTACAAAAACAATCCTTCGGTAGTGATGTGGTGTATTGGCAACGAGGTGCCCGAACAGTGGCCTGAGGGCGGGTGCAAGACTGCTTATTTCCTACAGAACATAGCTCACCGCGAGGATCCCACCCGTCCTGTAACCCAGGGTATGGATGCTCCTGATGCTGTGATCAACAATAATTTCGCAGCTATCATGGATGTGGCCGGCTTCAACTACCGTCCCTTCAAATATCAGGAGGCTTACTCCAAACTTCCCCAGCAGATTATACTCGGTAGCGAGACCGCCTCTACGGTATCAACCCGCGGCGAATATAAGTTCCCCGTGGTGCGTAGGGCCATGGCTACCTATGATGACCACCAGAGCTCGGGCTACGACGTCGAGCATTGTGGCTGGTCAAACCTCCCCGAGGATGACTTTATCCAGCATGAGGATCTTCCTTATTGCATAGGTGAGTTTGTATGGACCGGCTTCGACTACCTCGGCGAGCCTACACCTTATTATACTAACTGGCCCAGCCACAGCTCTCTTTTCGGTATCGTCGACCTCGCCGGTATTCCCAAGGACCGTTACTATCTCTACCGTAGCCACTGGAACAAAGCCGATACCACACTCCACGTGCTTCCTCACTGGACCTGGCCCGGCCGCGAAGGCGAAGTCACCCCTGTGTTTGTCTATACCAGCTTCCCTGAAGCCGAACTCTTTATCAACGGTGTAAGTCAGGGGCGCCGCAAGAAGGACACCTCAGTAAAAATCGACGGCTCCTATACCGAAGAAGCACAGAAAAATTTCGAGCGCCAGAAACGTTACCGTCTGATGTGGATGGATACCAGATATGAGCCCGGAACTGTGGAAGTTGTGGCTTACGACAGTCTCGGAAATGAAGCCGCCCGCACTGTCGTGAAAACTGCCGGAAAGCCTCATCACATCGAACTCTCGGCTGACCGCTCCAGCCTTAAAGCCGACGGCCGCGACCTTTCATTCATCAATGTGAAGGTTGTTGACAAGGATGGCAATCTCTGCCCCGATGCCACCAACAGGATTAACTTCAAGGTCAAGGGCGCAGGTTCATACCATGCCGCAGCAAACGGCGATGCTTCCTCGCTCGAATCGTTTCAGGCACCTTTCATGAAGGTGTTCCACGGACAGCTGACCGCCATTGTCCGCACCGGCGAGAAGCCCGGCGAAATTACATTCACCGCTTCCGCCCCCGGTTTGAAACCTGCAAGTGTGAAACTCAACGCTGAATAATGCATGCTTCCCGGTAAAGAGAATCCCGGAATAATGAATAATACTGACAATTACATCAGTCGCATGCTCGTAGGTCTGCTTGCCGGGCATGGCGTGAAGGATGCCATAGTGTCGCCTGGGTCGCGAAACACCCCGCTGCTTGTGGCCCTTTCACGATCGGCTGATATCACTGTGAGAGTGGTGGTCGATGAACGAAGCGCAGCATTTATCGCCTTAGGCATGTCGCTGGTATCAGGACGCCCGGTAGCGATAGTCTGCACTTCGGGCACGGCCCTTCTCAATTACGCTCCGGCTGTGGCCGAGGCTTATTATCGCAGGGTGCCGCTTATAGTCATATCGGCTGACCGCCCTGAGGAATGGATTGACCAGGACGACTCGCAGACCATAGTCCAGCGGGGAGCCCTGGCCAACTATGTAAAGCGAAGCTATGACATACCGGTAGAGAAGGTGGCATCCGACCGCTGGTATGCCAACCGCATGGTCAACGATGCCATGCTTTCGGCCATGTCGGGACGCAAGGCTCCGGTGCATATCAACATTCAGTTCGATGCTCCGCTCGGTCGTATGACCGAAACCGCCGACGCTACTCCACGCTTCATATCGATGATTGACCCTGCGGCCACGCTCACTACGGCACAGGCCCGGCAGCTCGGATCTACCATTGCTTCCCCACGCAAGGTGATGATAGTGGCGGGATTCATGAGCCCTGATACGGTGCTCAACCGAGCTCTCGGCCGGCTGGCGTCCTTGCCCAATTTCGTAGTGCTGACCGAAACCACTGCCAATCTCCACGGCAACGCGTTCATTGATTCGATTGACTCGACTCTCTCGGCCATAGACAAGGAGCGGCTGCGGGATTTCAAGCCCGATGTGGTAATAACCCTCGGCGGCGCCCTCGTGTCGCGCCATATCAAGCAGTTCCTCCGCTCGAATCCGCCCGAGGAGCACTGGCATGTAGGCGTGGCACGTACCACCATTGACTGTTTCAAGTGTCTGACCACCCGCATTGAGCTGGAACCGCGGGTGTTTTTTCCGTTGCTTGCCTCGGCAATGCAGCCCCACCGCGGGGAGTGCGACTACGCCTCGCGCTGGGCGGTGATGCGCAGCCGCGCCATATCACTGCGGCAGTCCTTTGCCGCGCGGATTCCCTGGTGCGACTTCAAAGCCTTCTCGGTGCTGATTCCGCTCATTCCCCGGCGCTGGAACGTGCACTATTCCAACGGCACCCCAATCCGCTATGCCCAGATATTCGGGGAGCATGAGTATCACCGCTGCGACTGCAACCGCGGAGTCAGCGGCATCGACGGCTGCACGTCGACAGCCATCGGAGCTTCGCTTGCCTATAACGGTGACGTCACTCTGCTTGTTACCGGCGATATGAGCGCGCTCTATGACCTCGGCGCTCTTGCATGCAATTACATCTCTCCACGTTTTAAGATGGCGGTGATCGACAATGGTGGCGGCGGCATATTTCGCTTTATCCCCTCGACTGACAAGCTCGACATTCTTGACGAATGTTTCAGCGTGAGCAATCTTCGTCTGCCTTTGCCTCAACTGGCCGATGGCTTCGGATTCAGCTATTTCGAGGCTTCCGATGAATCCGGGCTTCGTCAGGCTTTCGCCTCTTTCCGCGACGAGAAGAGTCGACCGGCCATGCTCCGCATAGTCACTGACGGTGCCTTGTCGGCCGATGTATTGAAGAATTATTTTGAACAATCAACATGACCAAACATACTTACAGATGAGAACCTGGACTACAATAAAGGAATATGAGGACATCCTCTTTCAGCAGTGCGGTAAAGTCGCCAAGATCACGATAAACCGCCCGCAGGTGTATAACGCATTTCGCCCCCTCACCAACCGCGAGATGCTCGATGCCATGGCTTACTGCCGTGAATCGCCCGAAATTGGCGTGATTGTGCTGACCGGCGCCGGCGACAAGGCGTTTTGTTCCGGCGGCGATCAGAAGGTGAAAGGTATCGGAGGCTATGTGGATGAGAACGGTGTGCCACGCCTCAATGTGCTCGACCTCCACAAAGCCATACGTTCTATCCCCAAACCGGTCATCGCCATGGTCAACGGCTATTCCATAGGAGGCGGAAACGTCCTGCAGGTGGTCTGCGACCTCACCATAGCGTCGGAGAACGCCCGCTTCGGCCAGACCGGTCCGAAGGTCGGCAGTTTCGACGCCGGTTTCGGCTCGTCATATCTCGCCCGCATAGTAGGTCAGAAGAAGGCCCGCGAAATCTGGTTCCTCTGCCGCCAGTACACTGCTCAGGAAGCTCTTGAGATGGGCATGGTCAACAAGGTGGTGCCTTTTGAGCGCCTTGAGGACGAGACCATGGAATGGTGCGAGACAATCCTCAAACGCAGTCCCATGGCCATCCGCATGATCAAGCGCGCACTCAATGCCGAACTCGACGGACAGCGCGGCATGATGGAGTTTGCGGGCGACGCCACTCTGATGTATTATCTCATGGCCGAAGCCCAGGAGGGCAAGAACGCCTTCCTTGAAAAGCGTGATCCTGATTTTGACCAGTTCCAGAAATTCCCCGGTTGATTATGCTGAAAGCTGAATATTGCCGGTACAACCTTATTTTCAAGCAGCCCGCGGTGACATCGCGGGCTGTGATGCGCGATAAGCTAACCTATTTCATACGCGTTTTCGATGACCGCTGTCCCGAAAAGTTCGGGTTAGGGGAGTGCGCGCTGTTTGAGGGGCTGAGTTGCGACGATGTGCCGGACTACGAGGATCTCCTTGCCAAGGTCTGCAGATGTATTAATGAAGTTAACCCCTCCCGGATGGCTGAATATCCTTCGATACGCTTTGGCCTGGAGACTGCCTTATGTGATCTGGCAAACGGCGGCGTTCGCAAGCCGTTTCTCTCGGCATGGACTGACGGTCGCGGGAAAATCCCCATCAACGGCCTTGTCTGGATGGGCACCGCCGATGAAATGAGCCGGCGGGTCGACGAAAAGATTGCTGCAGGCTTTCGCTGCATAAAGCTTAAAATCGGTGGCGTAAAGTTCGAGGACGAGCTTGATATAATCCGACGCATCCGCAGCGAACACTCGCCTGAAGAGCTTGAGATACGTCTCGACGCCAACGGTGCTTTCACTACTGATAATGCCCTTGACCGCCTTGAGGCTCTCAGCGTATTCACCATCCACTCTCTGGAGCAGCCGATTAAAGCGGGTCAGTGGGAAGCGATGGCTGAAATATGCCGCAAATCGCCCGTACCGATCGCCCTTGACGAGGAGCTGATAGGTCTTAACAATCAGGATATCAGGCGAGAGATGCTCAGCAAGGTACGCCCGCAGTACATCATCCTGAAGCCGGCCCTGATAGGCGGCTTGCATGTCGCAGAGCAGTGGATTGACCTTGCATCGGAGTTTGGTGCAGGCTGGTGGGCCACCTCGGCGCTCGAATCTAATGTAGGTCTTAGCGCAATAGCCCAATGGGTGACCGCGCGTGGCTTTGACATGCCTCAGGGTCTCGGCACAGGAGCACTCTATGTCAATAACATACCCTCCCCGATCTGTCAGATTGGCGACGGACTGATCTATGACCCCGACGGCAAATGGGACTTATCAGACCTGAAATGGAACCTTTGAGAATCTCAGGTTATATCGACCGGGCTGCCGAGGATTTTCTGCGACAATGGCAGTCTGACTCCTGTTATATCGAGGCTCACACATCGGGTTCTACCGGCGCGCCCAAGCGTATCATGCTCGCAAAAAGCGACATGCTGAAATCGGCAGAAAATACCGTGCGCTTCTTCGGCCTTAACACCGATAACCTATTACTTTTGCCTTTGTCGGTCAGCTATATAGCCGGAAAAATGATGATAGTGCGGGCAATAGTATCGGGGGCAGAACTTTTGACTGTCAAGCCATCCAACAATCCCATGGAGGGGCTGACTATAGATCAGGACATATCGCTGATGGCTATCGTCCCCTCCCAGATCGAGGCCGTGCTCCCTTATGCCGATCGCATCAGGCGGCTGATTATAGGAGGCGCACCGATGACTCCGCAGCAGGAACTGGCGGTGACCGCCTCGGGCATAGAGGCTTACGCCACTTACGGCATGACGGAGACCTGCAGCCATGTGGCCCTGCGCCGCATCGGCGAAAGCTGTTTCCATGCCCTTGACGGCGTGACATTTAGCTGCGATTCACGCGGATGCCTTGTGATAAACGCACCGGAGTTTACGTACAAATCTTTGGTTACTAACGATATAGTAGAGCTCGTGGATTGCCGAACCTTCCGTTGGCTTGGACGTTATGACAATGTGATCAATTCCGGAGGCATCAAGATCTTTCCCGAGATAATCGAAGCTGAAATAGCCCCGCTGCTCGACAGAAGGTTTTACATCACCTCGCGGAAAAGCGGTAAATGGGGCGAGGAAGCCGTATTGATGGTTGAAGGCGAAGAGATTGCCGCCCTCGCCGAAAGAATAGCTTTTGTGCTTGATCCTGTGCGCCGTCCGAAAGCAATTGTATATCAGGAAAGGTTTGATATGACCTCCTCCGGCAAAATAAAACGCAATAAACTGTGATTTTACATAGAAAAAGACTAATTTTGTAACGTTTAGGCCGTTTAGTTTACAGAACAGACACAGATGAAAAATTTCTTATATAGTTTTCTGGGCACACTGGCCGGTATCTGGGTATCGGTGATACTCGGCGGTATTCTGTTGGTGCTCACAATCATAGCTTTATTCGTCAATCTCAATCCCGATGTAAAAGTCAATGACCACAGCATCCTCCGTATATCGCTCAACGGAGTGGTGGTTGACCGGGAAGAGGAACTTACGCTTATGGATGTGATGCAGGGCAATACCGGCGACATCATCTCCCTCTCCCGTATTGTCAGGGCCATCGAATATGCCAGGGACGACAAGCGTATTGACGGCATCTATCTCGAATGTAACGGCGCTTCCATTGGCCTCGCCCAGGCTCAGTCACTCATTGACGCCCTGGATTCGTTCAAGGAATCGGGCAAATGGGTTGTGGCTTATGCCGACAATTATGACCAGGCCAACTATTTTGTGGCCACAGCGGCCGATAAGGTGATACTCAATCCCATAGGTATGGTCGACATCCACGGCCTCAGCGCCAAGACTTTCTATCTTAAGGATCTTCTCGATAAAATAGGTCTCGATATGCAGGTCGTTAAGGTCGGCACTTACAAAAGCGCCGTTGAACCCCTGCTGATGTCGGAAATGAGCGAGGCCAACCGCGAGCAGCAGGTTCATTTCCTCGGAAATATCTGGGATCAGTACACTTCCGACGTGGCCGGGCGTCGCGGACTCCACGCTGACTCCCTCAAGAGCTGGGCAAGTTCGTTCTACTTCACTCAGAAAGCTGACCGTTACATGGCCGACGGCATTGTGGATTCTCTGATGTATCACCGTCAGGTCGACGAGATGATGGCCCGGATGAGCGGCGAGGATGAGCCAAAATTCGTGGACTTCGCCGATTATTGCACCGAAGCATCTCATAAATTCAGCGATAAATATGACGACTGCAAATATGAGGTGGCAGTGCTCTACGCCCTCGGCGATATCACCGAAAACGAAGAGGGCGGCATAGCCTCACAGCGCCTCGTGCCTCAGATCCTTGAACTTGCCGATGATGACGATATCGACGGTCTGATCCTCCGCGTAAACTCGGGCGGCGGCAGCGCCTTCGCCTCGGAGCAGATATGGGAAGCCCTTGAGCAGTATAAAGCCAAGACCGGCAAGCCTTTCTATGTGTCGATGAGCGATATGGCCGCTTCCGGCGGCTACTACATATCCTGCGGCGCCGACAAGATCTACGCCGAGCCGATGACCCTTACAGGTTCGATCGGTATTTTCGGCGTGATACCTAACCTTCAGCCGCTGATGAAGGACAAGCTCGGTGTCAACGTGGTGACCGTGCAGACCAATCAGGGAGGATTTCCGGATGTATGGGAGCCAATGACTCCTGAGCAGCGTACAGCCATGCAAAGCTATGTCAATCGAGGCTACGAGTTGTTTACGAGCCGATGCGCCGCAGGCCGCGGAGTCCCCGTCGATTCGATCTATAAGGTGGCCGAAGGCCGTGTATGGGACGGCATCAGCGCCAAGCGTCTCGGCCTTGTCGATGAACTTGGCGGTCTGGAAGATGCTATAGCAGGCATGGCCGAGAAGCTGTCGGCTACCCGCTCCGATATAAAGATTGTGGAATATCCCTATGTCACCGAACAGTGGTGGACCAGGTTCTTTGAGAATTCCGGCGATGGTTTTTCCATTATGGCCGCCGATAAAAATGTGCTGACTGACATCTACAGGGAGGTCTATCGACGCATACGCATGATGAATCCCATCCAGAGCCGCACCGATTATATCCGCATCGAGTAATCTACGCTATTATCTACCGAAACTCTCGTCACTGCCATGGCAAATAAAAAGATTCTTTCGCTTTTGTTGCTCTATCCCGTAAGCAAGGTTTACGGGTGGGTGATGGCAGTGCGCAATATGATGTTTAACCGCGGTCTGCTGAAGCAGCGCGAGTTTGACATTCCTGTGATAGCCGTCGGCAACATTTCCATGGGCGGCTCGGGAAAGACACCTCATACCGAATATATTGTCGACAAACTCAAGGACGACTATAAAATAGGTGTGCTGAGCCGTGGTTACAAGCGCAAGACCCACGGCTTCGTCCCCGCTACGCCTCAAAGTCATGTCGACGACATAGGCGACGAACCGTACCAGATCTATCAGAAATTCAAAGATGACGGAGTGATGACCGCCGTGTGCGAGAAGCGTGTAAAAGGCATCGAGGAGATGCGCCGCATAAACCCCGACCTTGACCTGATAGTGCTCGACGACGCTTTCCAGCACCGCTACGTCAAGCCCTCCATATCGGTAGTGCTGATGGAATACTCGCGTCCGGCCTATGAGGACAAACTTCTTCCCTATGGGCATCTGCGTGAGCCGGTGTCGGCCCTGAACCGTGCCGATATCGTGATAGTGACCAAGTGTCCAGAGGATATGAAACCTGTGGAGACCCGCATATTCAAGGAGCATCTCAACCTCTTCCCCTATCAGAAACTGCTCTTCTCAAATTACGAATACCTCGACCTCAAACCGGTGTTTGAGGATGAGATCCCTCCGATGCAGCGCCTGCGTCTCAGTTCTCTCACTTCGGCCGATTCGGTGCTGGCGGTCACCGGAGTTGCCAATCCCAGGCCCTTCGTGCGCTATCTCCGGAAATATGGCGTCAAAGTCCGGATCAAACGTTACGCCGACCATCATCATTTCACCCACTCCGATATGGAGAGCATCCTCGAGAAATACGACAATATGCCCGGCAACCGTCGCATTATCGTCACCACCGAGAAGGATGCCATGCGGTTGAGAAACAACCCCTATTTCCCTACCGAACTCCGCAAGTGCATCTATTACCTCCCCATTAAGGTAAGCTTCGACGATTATAATGAGGTGTCACTCGAACAGCATCTCAAGCAGATGCTCCGCACCGAAAAGCGCCTCCGCCACTGACATCCTCCGCAAACTTACATATCCCCGAAATTGTTATACATTCAGGCAACTTCTGCCTGACCGGAATAATCTAAAATTCAATATATCATGCTTAACAAAATTCAAGAAACCGCTGATTACATCAAAGCAAAAGTAGGCTCGATGCCTGATACCGCCATCATTCTCGGAACCGGCCTCGGCGCCCTTGTCGATCATATCGAGGACAAAACCTACATCCCCTATAAAGAGATTCCCAACTTCCCTGTATCTACAGTCGAAGGCCATAGCGGCAACCTTATCTTCGGCCGCCTCGGCAACAAACCCGTCATGGCCATGCAGGGCCGCTTCCACTATTATGAAGGCTACGACATGAAGCAGGTCACTTTCCCCGTAAGAGTGATGAAAGCTCTCGGTATCAATACCCTCTTCGTGAGCAATGCCGCAGGCGGCATGAACAAGGAATTCAAGGTCGGCGACATCATGATCATAACCGACCATATCAACCTTTTCCCCGAAAACCCGCTCCGCGGAAAGAACGATGAGCGCATGGGCCCGCGTTTCCCCGCCATGACCGAAGCCTATAACCATCAGCTGGTGGCTCTTGCCGATCAGATCGCTCAGGAGAAGGGCATACGTGTGATGCACGGAGTATATGTAGGCGTTACCGGTCCCACATTCGAGACTCCGGCCGAATATGAGTATTTCCGTATTATCGGAGGTGATGCCGTAGGTATGTCGACGGTTCCCGAAGTAATCGTGGCCAATCACGCAGGTATGCGTGTGTTTGGCGTTTCTGTCATTACTGACCTCGGCGGCAAGGATGTAACCGAAGTGCCCACTCACGAAGAGGTGCAGAAAGCCGCCCAGGCCGCCCAGCCCAGGATGATGGAGATCATGCGGGAGCTCGTGGCCCGCGCCGACTGATTCCCGCAAATTTGAAATTCTTGCCATATAATGGAAGAGAAACAGACTGAAATTTCAGAACTCGGTGAGTTCGGTCTGATTGACCGTCTCACCAAAGATATAACCCACGTCAACGCCTCCACCGTTACCGGTGTGGGCGATGACGCCGCGGTGCTCCGTTATCCCGACACTGAAGTGCTCGTGAGCACCGACCTGCTGGTTGAAGGTATTCATTTTGACCTCACCTATGTGCCGCTGATGCATCTCGGCTATAAGGCCGCGGTGGTGAACTTCTCGGATATCTACGCCATGAACGGCACTCCGCGTCAGATTACAGTGTCGCTGGGCGTGTCGTCGCGCTTCACTGTCGAGCATCTCGAACAGCTCTATGCCGGCATCCGCAAGGCTTGCCGGGTGTATGGCGTTGACCTCGTGGGCGGCGACACCACGGCCTCCCGCTCCGGCCTGGTGATAAGCATCACCGTTATCGGCGACGCTCCCGAGGATAAGATAGTGCTACGCTCCGGCGCCAAGAACACAGATCTGATATGTGTGTCGGGCGACCTCGGCGCGGCTTACATGGGGCTGCAGCTTCTCGAGCGCGAGAAGGCCGTGGGCAAAGGCGACAAAGACTTCGTGCCGAAATTCGACGGCAAAGAGTATCTTATCGAGCGTCAGCTTAAACCCGAGGCCCGGCGTGACATCATAGCCTCTCTGGCCGAAAAGGGCATTAAGCCCACGGCAATGATGGACGTGAGTGACGGCCTTTCGTCGGAACTGATGCATATCTGCAAGGCGAGCAACGCCGGCTGCCGCATCTACGAGGAGCGTATCCCCATCGACTACCAGACCGCCGTGATGGCCGAAGAGGTCAACATGAATCTTGTCACCGCGGCTCTTAACGGCGGCGAGGACTATGAACTCGTGTTCACGGCTCCGCTCCATTATCACGACGAACTGTCGAAAATGCCGGGCATCAGTGTGATAGGCCATATCACCGGGCCCGAACTCGGATGCGCGCTCGTGACCCGCGACGGCGTGGAAATGACTCTCAAAGCCCAGGGTTTTGACCACATGGCAAAAAAATGAGGGCATGACAGGCGTGAAATCAGTGAAAAAATGTTTAACTTTGCAGTCGCTAACCACTCAGCTAACACAATAGAACATTTAAAGTCATGATCAACCGTGTATTGATACGAATTAAAGTGGTGCAGATGCTTTACTGCTATTTGCTTACCCATAGTGAATTCAAACTTCAGGATGCTCCGGAAGGAGGGTCGCGTGATAAAAGGTATGCCTACACGCTTTATTGTGACTTGCTGCTGCTCATCCTCCGCCTCTCGGGTTATCGCACTTCCCCCAAAGGCCTGAAGTCATCAGCCATCGACTCCAACAAATATCTTTCCGCCAATAAAATCAGCAAACTCCTTGCTTCTGATTCCGAGATGAAAGCTCTCGGTGTAAAAAGTGAGGATATGCTTGAGAAATACGGAGATGCCGTCTACAGCCTTTTTGAGGAGATAACTCATTCGGCCATTTACCGCAGCTATACCCACACCCGCAACCACACTCTCGAATCTGACGTAGCGTTCTGGGTGACTCTGCTCAACACGGTCATTGCCAAGAGCCCCGAATTCATGGCCGCCGCGCGCAAGAGCGAAAATTTCACCACCGCCGGATTCGAGCAGGGCATAGCCATGGCTGTAGAATCGCTCACCCGGATCACTGACAGCCGCATGATGTTTGTCAATGCCCGCCGGTCGCTCAACCGATCGCTTGACGAGGCTTATAAACTCTATCACGCCCTTCTGGCTCTCCCCGTCGAGATTACCCGCTTCGAGGATATCCGCCTTGACAACGCGCGTAACAAGTTTCTTGCCACCGCCGAGGATCTAAACCCCGACACCCGCTTCGTTGACAATGCTCTTGTGAAAATTCTCCGTGAGAGCGCGGAGATGGAGTCATACTTTACTGACAATCCTTTCAACTGGAGCGACTATCCCGAGTTTATCCGTTCGATCCACGCCAAGGTGCTTGAGTCACAGCTTTATGCCGATTATATGGCTGCTGAGTCGACTGACCTCGAAAAGGACTGTGATTTCTGGCGCGCTGTGATGAAGAACATCATCCTTCCTTCCGACGACCTTGCCGAACTGCTTGAATCGATGTCAGTGTATTGGAATGATGACCTCGACATCACAGGCACGTTCGTCATCAAGACCATCAAGCGCATAGGCAGCGGCAAGGAAGGCAAGATTCTTCTTCCCCAGTATAAGGATGACGAGGACGCGGCGTTCGGCGGCGAACTGTTCGTCGACACTATCGAGAATTTCGACCTTTACCGCAGCTATATCGACAAGTTCATCGATGCCCGCCAGTGGGACACTGACCGTCTTGCCTTTATGGATGTAGTGATCATGGCCACCGCCATCGATGAGCTACTCCATTATCCGGCAATACCTATCCCTGTCACGCTCAACGAATATATCGAGATAGCAAACTGCTACAGCACCCCGCGCAGCGGCCAGTTTGTCAACGGTATTCTATACTCTGTGATCAATTATCTCAAAGAGGAGGGGAAACTCAACAAAAACTGACATTCGCTCCTTTCGCAGAGACAAAATTTGACCGATAAACAAAAAATGGCTATATTTGCCACTCAGATAATCGAATAATAACAAAACAATTAATAAACAACAATGTACAACACTATTTTACTTGAAGCCGCCGGAAGCGCAGGAATGATGAACATCATCATGATCGTAGCTCTGATATTCATCTTCTACTTCTTCATGATCCGTCCCCAGCAGAAGCGTCAGAAAGAAATCCGCAAATTCCGCGAAGGAATCCAGACCGGCGACCGCGTGGTTACCGCCGGCGGCATCTATGGCAAAGTGAAAGCTGTCAAGGATACTACATTCGAGATCGAGATCGCTCCCAACGTGCGCATCACCATCGACAAGAACTCGGTTTATCCTTCAGCACAGGAAGCCAACACCGATTCCGAAGCCGAAAAGAAATAACAGCCGGCTCGAATGAAACAGAAAAGCCGTGGCCTTCAGCTGCGGCTTTTTTCCACTGACAGCCATTACCGCTCCAATGCCGTTAATACAATATGCCTGACTCAGCAAAAAACATGTTCCGCAACGCCAAAGCGTATCTTGTCAAGAAGATGCATACCAAAGCCGGCCGTAACCTGCTGACATATCTGGTGTGTGTGCTGGCGGCTTTTGTGGTATGGATTATCATTACGCTCGACGAGGAGACAGAGCGCGATTTTCAGGTGCCAGTCGAACTTGTCAATGTGCCTGACAATGTTGTGTTGCTTGAAGATGTGCCTCATAGCATCAACGCCGTTATCAAGGGCCGCGGCACTCAGTTCCTGAAATTCAGTTTCGGCAAGGGATTCAGCATGAAGATTGATTTCCGGCAGTATTCCGGCGACGAAAAGATCTCGGTGTCACGTGCAAAACTTGACGGTAATATCCGTGAGATTTTCGGCCAGAATATCAATATCCTTGCTCTGAATCCCGACTCTGTCAGTGTGCCTTACACCTATGCAGATAAAGGTGTAAAACTTCCGCTTGTGGTCAATTCCGACATCTCTACCGGCATCCATAGTGTGATTAGCGGCGATCTGATAATGTCGGATGACTCGGTGATGGTCTATTCCATCTCCGACATTCCCACCGGGCTGACACATATCGAAACGGAGCCGCTGGTGCTCCGCGATGTGAGCGACACTACTACCGCCGAGGTTAAAATCAAGCAGATCAAAGGTATGAAGATTCTTCCGGAACGGGTTAGTGTGACCGTTCCGGCCGAGATGCTGATCGCCAAGACAAGAACTGTGCCTGTGCATGTGACCAATATCCCCGAGGGGTCAAATCTCATCACATTCCCGGCCAATGTCGATGTGGAGTTCTATGTGCCGATGCACCTTTATAACCGCGATGTAAGTCCTAACGCCATAGTGGATTACAATACCATCAAAAACGGTTCTTTACGCGCCAAGGTTAATGTGTCGGCACTCCCTGACGGCTGCCGCATGATATCCTCGTCGCCTGACAGCGTGGAGTATTACATCGAAAAAAAAGAATGACATGGATTGCTCTCAACGGTTGATAGCCATAACCGGCGGAATAGGCTCAGGAAAGAGCGTAGTGTGCCGTATGCTGTGTGCAATGGGCTACCCGGTCTATGACTGCGATACCGAAGCCAAGCGTATAATGGACCGGAGCGATGTCATCAAGCAGGGGATTGCGAGGGAAATTTGCGCCGAAGCAATCTCCGAAGTCGGGATTGATCGGAGAAAACTATCGGAAACAGTGTTTGGCAGTCCTGAACTCCTCAATAAGCTCAACGCGCTGGTTCATTCAGCCGTCAGGGATGATCTGGCTCAGTGGTCAGCCGATAAACCCCTTGCTTTCGTGGAGACTGCTATCCTCTATCAGAGCGGACTTCACCGGATGGTCGATGAAGTCTGGAATGTGACTGCCCCCGAAGAGGTGAGGATAGCTCGGGTGATGAAGCGCAATTCGCTCGACCGTGCTTCCATAGAGCGCCGTATCAGTGCCCAGGACAGTTTTGTGATAGAGGAGCCTCACGAACATGTCCGCGAGATTGTCAACGATGATGTGGAGGCCCTGTTGCCGCAGATCAACTCACTGCTCGCTCAATGCGGTGAGTAGCTGCTCAGATATCAAGAGTAAAAGAGTCGGCGTCATGCCACGGTGCGAATCGCTGACGGTCAGTGTTGAACTGTTCGGCATCGAGTACGGCGTAGATAGTGCCGTCCTGCCGCTTGTCAGCCATATCTTTTCCCCAGTAGTTGAAGGCGCATGAATCATAGCGGTTGTAGTCGCCGTAAAGGTCGAAGCCTTCGCGGTTGCATCCCATCACGTAAGTCTGGTTCTCGATGGCGCGGGCTATGAGCATCTGCTTCCAGGCGTAATAGCGGGAGTGGGCCCAGTTAGCCGGTACGATCAGCACATCATAGTTGTTGGCAATTGCGCGGTTCCACACCGGGAACCGGATGTCGTAGCATATCGACATTTTGAGCCTCCATGTGCGGAATTCCACTATTGGAGCAAGTTCAGTGCCGTGAGTGAGCACACGGCTTTCGCCGCCGTGGCTGAAGAGATGACGCTTGTTATAGAACAGAGGCTCCTCGCCGGGAGCAATCATGAAGCCGCGGTTGAAGAAATGCCCGTCGCCGTCGGTGGCCATGTAGCTTCCCCACAGAGCTACGTTGCGTTCGTTCGACATCTCTTTAAGCCGGCGGACGGTGTTCCCGGTGTCATCCTCGGATACCTCCTGCAGGATGTCTGTACGTGGCGTGAAGCCCGTGGTGAAAGTCTCGGGAAGCACCACAAGGTCTGTGTCGCTGTCGAGGCCCGCAAGCCGGCTGTTGACCATGTCAAGGTTGGCTTCGGGGTTAAACGGAATGATGTCGATAGGCAGAAGGGCTATCTTGATATTACGCTGCGGCATGGTTGTTTTGGTTGAGGGAGGGTGGGGTGATTCAGTCTGTGGAGAATTTTTCGGGATAGCGTCCGGTGTAAGGCTTGTAATAGTCCTTGATTGCTCTCATGTCGGCTTCCGCATCGCCGGTCGGGGTAAAGGAATCGCGGATAATAATCTGCTTCGAAGGATAGTCGATGATGCCGAGGGCTATCGGCACATTGGCCTGACGGGCTATATGGAGGAATCCGTGACGCCATTGGGTGGTGCGGCTGCGTGTGCCTTCGGGTGTGATTGCTATGTTGAGTTTTTCGGATGTGTCGAACTTGTGTACAAGGGTATCGACGAGCGATGATCCCTTGCGTTTTGGCACCGGTATGCCCCCTATGGCTTTGAAAAAATAGCCTAGGGGAAAGAAAAACCATGCTTCCTTCATCAGAAATCCGGCTTTGCGGCCCACTGATGCGTAGGCAAGCTTTCCGAGTATGAAATCCCAGTTGCTGGTGTGGGGGGCAACGCAGATTATTGATTTAGGATAGTCGGGGAGGGTGATGTCGACCCTCCATCCGGCTATCCTGAGTAAGAGTTTGCTGAACCACATGTTATTTGGCGGTGGCTATTTTCTTGTTGAGTTCACGTTGAGCGGCGGGCAGGGCTTCGTTGAGCTGCTTGAGAATTGCCTGGATCTGCTTGTCAAATTCTTCGTAGAATTTGGTGTAGGCGGCATGGAAGTAAGCGCGGGCTGCCTTGTGGTATTCCTTGAGGGTGGGGAAATCGCTCGGAGTCTTGTCAAACGAGAATGTAGCATTGGCGAGCGACTTGCTCTGAAGGTCGGCGGTCTGGAACACAAGGTCGTTCATCTTCTCGGCGTCGACGCCTTCAACGAACTCGCGGGTTATGATACACTGCATGGCTACATCGCCGCAGATATATTTGATCTGTTTTTTGAGTTCACGTTTGTTTGCCATAATTAGTCGGAGTTTAATGGTGAATATTAATATCTAAAAGATGGTTGCGTAGAGCAGGGTATAGTGGCGGGATTATGATGCCCGGATGATGTTTCTTGCGTGACCCGGTTTCGGCTTTCCACTGTGGTATCTCCGCGTCGTTGCCCAGAATCTCGCGCAGGCGGTCGTGATATTTGGCAGGATGTGCGGTGGCGAGGAACACTCCGGTGGAGTCATCAGGCAGTGAGTCGGTGAGGGCATGGCATGCCATGGCGGTATTGCGGTCCATAAGATATCCTGATTCCCGGTAAGTGGAGAGTATCTGGCGGGATATCTGCTCGTCGTTGTAGGTGTGGCAGTCTATCACTTCGGCAAGCGACGGTTTCTCCTTTATCAGGCAGTTGATGCGGGCGAGGTTGGTGGCGAGTGAGCGCTTGTTGAAGTCGTTGACGTCGAGATGTTCGCTCTGCATCTGTCCCCATAGGCGGTCGGCCCCTCGGCCGGCAGCCAGAATCTTATTGACCGGAAGGCCCATGCTCAGCGCGAAGAGGGCGGCGGTGAGATTGCCGAGGTTCCCGCACGGCATGGCCAGTGATATGTTTTTGATATTCTCGTCGTGCTGGAGCAGACGGGCGTAAGCGTGAAACAGGTAGAAGGTCTGAGGAAGCAGACGGGCTATGTTTACGGAGTTGGCAGAGGTCAGTATGAGCCGGCGGTTCAGCTCTTCGTCGGTATAAGCCTGGCGCACGAGCTCCTGACATTCGTCGAATGTACCGCGAACACTTATCGGTATGATGTTGGGCGCAGGGGAGAGGAATTGGTCGGATGGCACACGCAGCAGTCGCCCTTTGGGATGAAGGATGAATACGTTGATATTGTCGATTCCGGCAAAGCCCTGGGCCACGGCACAGCCGGTATCGCCTGACGTGGCCACGAGAACATTCACTTTCCCCGACTGCGAGCCGGAGATATAATGCTTGATGAGCCGTGCGAGAAAGCGGGCTCCCACATCTTTGAATGAACCCGTCGGCCCGTGGTAGAGCTCGAGAGCGAATATTCTCGGAGTCACCTTGACCAGTGGAATTGGGAAATTGAGGGTCTGCTTGACAATGTCGTTGATCTGAGCCGGAGGTATGTCGGAGCCGAAAAGCACGGTGCCGGCCACGTATGCAATGTCAGTCAGCGACATGTCAGCAATGTTTTTGAAGAGAGCCCGGGGTATCAGAGGTATTGATTCAGGCATATATACACCGCCGTCATGAGCCATGCTGCGCATGATGGCGTCGCGCAGGCTTACAAAGTCATGCTTGGAATTAGTGCTATAGTATTGCATAAAGACATGATGCTTTTATGCAAAGTTATATAATTAAAAATGCAAAAGCAATCAATCAGTGTATAAAAAAGTAGACAAAATTACCTGCCGACTATTAAAAAAGTCGAATCGGCAGGTAAATGCAGTTAATGACCGGCTGAAATCAGCCGATATTGGCAATGCTGTATATGTCGGCGAATACGCCGGCGGCGGTCACGTCGGCTCCGGCACCGTAGCCTTTGATCACCATGGGATATTCGCGGTAACGCTGGGTGGTGATGAGTATCACGTTGTTGCTCCCCTCGAGATTGTAGAAAGGATGTGAGGCATCGACTTCGCGCAGGCCCACTGACAGCTTTCCGCAGTCAAGAGTGGCGATGAAGCGCAGGCGTTTCCCTTCGGCCTCGGCTTTGCGGCGAAGCTGCTCCATGCGCTCGCTTTCAGCGGGGAGTGCCCGGTAGAAATTGTCGATAGATGATATGAACAGTTCGTCGGGAAGCAGGGGCGTGAGACTGACATCGTCAAGTTCGGCCCTGTAGCCTGACTCGCGGGCGAGAATCACGAGCTTGCGCATCACGTCGATGCCGCTGAGATCCACACGCGGATCCGGCTCGGCATATCCGGCCTCGGCGGCCATTCGGATGGCCTGTTCAAACGACACTTCGGAGCTTATGGTGCTGAATATGAAGTTGAGTGTGCCTGACAGCACGGCCTCTATGCGCAGGATTCGGTCGCCGGAGTTGATGAGATTATTGATGGTACCTATAATCGGCAGTCCGGCTCCCACATTGGTCTCGAAAAGGAAGCGCACATCTTTCTTGCGCGCTATCTTCTTGAGGTCGCTGTAAGTCTCGTATGGGCCCGATGCCGCTATCTTCGAGGCGGTGACCACATTGATGTTGTTCTCCACCAGCGGCAGGTAGAGTCTGGCGATCTCCGCACTTGAAGTGCAGTCAACAAACACGGAGTTGAATATATTCATCCCCACAACCTCGTGGAGGATGCGCTCGGGCGACGAAGGGATGTCGGATTCCCGGAGCTTCTCCTGATAGTTCTCGAGGTCGATGCCCTCGATATCAAAAATAGCTTTTTTGGAATTGGCAATGCCCACAACCTTTAGCTCCAGAGCCTTTAGCTGCAAAAGATTTGCTTGCTGGCGGGCAAGCTGCCGGAGCAGGTGACACCCAATGTTGCCAATTCCGATTATGAAAAGATTGAGCACTTGAGTGTCAGAGAGAAAAAAACTGTCGTGGATTACGCTGAGAGCTTTCTTCTCGTTCTTGAGGTCTATTACTATGGAGATGTTGGTCTCGGATGCGCCCTGGGCACAGGCTATCACGTTGATGCCGTTGCGCCCTAGGGTGTTGAAGAGCTTGCCGGCGACTCCGGAGGCATGACGCATGTTTTCGCCAACCACGGCTACTGTGGCGAGATTATGCTCCACCTGCATGGGGTTGAGCTCGCCGGTCTGGAGCTCGACCATAAACTCATCCTCAAGGGCCTTGACGGCGCGGTCGGCATCGGCATTGCGCACGGCAAACGAGGTGGTGTTCTCGCTCGATGCCTGCGATACGAGAAACACGCTGACTCCATGACGCCCGAGAGCTCCGAATATACGTGCGTTCACACCAATGACGCCCACCATGCAGAGACCTGATACGGTGATAAGGCATGTGTCGTTGATTGACGAGATACCCTTGATATCCTTACCTTCGGGCGAAGGGCGCTGCTCGCTGATGCAGGTGCCGGGAGCCGAAGGATTGAATGTGTTCTTGATATAGATGGGAATATTCTTATGAAACACCGGATAGATTGTGGGCGGGTAGATTACCTTGGCGCCGAAATTACAGAGTTCCATGGCCTCGATAAACGAGAGATGGTCAATGACGTATGTGTCCTTGATGATGCGCGGATCGGCGGTCATGAAGCCGTCGACATCGGTCCAGATCTCAAGCACATCGGCATCGAGGGACGCCGCGAGGATGGCTGCGGTGTAGTCGCTGCCTCCGCGCCCCAGATTCGTCACATCGCCTTCGGCATTGGTGGATATGAAGCCCGGCACGAGCGCCACCTTGAAATCCATATCGTCAAAGGTCTGATGCACGAGCTTCTGTGTGGCGTCATTGTCAAGCACATGCTTGCCGTACTGGTCGAGCGTCTTGATGAACTGACGCGAGTCATAGAGCCGCGCGCCATTGATTATTCGCGATATGATGGTGCTCGAAAGGCGCTCGCCGTAGCTCACGATGATGTCGAGTGTGCGGGGCGAGAGGTCTCGGATAAGACTTACACCTTTGTATATGTTGCCGAGTTCCTCAAGAAGCGTGTCGACCTTGGCGGTGACCTCTTCACGGAATTCCTCGGCTACAATGCCTTCAATTATGTTGTGGTGGCGGTCAATCATTGCCTGATAGTCGGCTGTGTAGTCGCTGCCTTCGGCTGCGGCTTTGGCGGTGGCGATGAGCTTGTCGGTAAGGCCCCCGAGGGCGGAGACCACCACAATCACGCGGTCGCTGTTTGATTCGACTATGGCCTTGACATTGCGGAGGCTATCGACTGTGCCTACCGATGTTCCGCCGAATTTCAAAACCTTCATTATGTGGAATAATATGTGTGATGATTTAATAGTCAGTATGTTGTATCAGAATTCGCTCGAAAAATAAAATCTGATTTTCGGGAAGTCGTTCTGTGCCATCTGGAGCACATAGTTTGAGTCAGCCATAAACACGTCGCGCCCTTCGCGGTCTGTGGCCATGAACTGATGTTTGCGTTTCTTGAAAGCGGCCAGAGCCTCTTCGTCGTCGCTCTGTATCCAGCATGCCTTATACATTGACAGCGGCTCCCAGCGGCACTGCGCCCCGTATTCATGGAGCAGACGGTACTGGATCACCTCAAACTGAAGCTGACCCACTGTGCCGATGATCTTGCGGCCGTTAAACTGGTTGGTAAACAGCTGTGCCACACCTTCGTCCATGAGTTGCTGAATACCTTTTTCGAGCTGTTTCGATTTCATGGGGTCGGTGTTCTCGATATATTTGAACATCTCGGGCGAGAAGCTCGGAAGCCCCTTGAAATGTATCGTTTCGCCTGAAGTGATGGTGTCGCCGATCTTGAAGTTGCCGGTGTCGGGGATGCCCACGATGTCGCCGGGGAAAGCCTCGTCAACAATACTCTTCTTCTGCGCCATGAAGGCGGTAGGGGCGGCGAATTTCATCACCTTGCCCGAGCGGATATGCTTGTAAGGCGCGTTGCGCTCGAATTTGCCGGAGCAGATCTTCACGAATGCTATGCATGAACGGTGGTTGGGGTCCATATTGGCATGGATCTTGAAAACGAAGCCAGAGAACTCCGGCTCGTCAGGGCTGATCTCGCGCTCCTGGGCCACCACCGGACGGGGCGAAGGAGCTATCTGCACGAAGCAGTCAAGCAGCTCCTTGACGCCGAATGTGTTGAGCGCCGATCCGAAGAACACGGGAGCAACTTTTCCTTCAAGGTAATCTTCAACATTGAATTCGGGATATACACCCTCGATCAGCTCGATATCCTCGCGTAGCTTCTCGGCATCGGTCTCGCCCACAGCCCCGTCGATACGAGGGTCGTTGATGTCATCGATCTCCACGCGCTCCGACACTTTCTGCTTGTCAGGCGTAAACAGATCAAGCGAATTCTCGAATATATTGTAGACGCCCTTGAATTTGGCGCCGATATTGATAGGCCATGAAAGGGGGCGCACATTGATCTTCAGTTCAGCCTCAAGTTCGTCGAGAATCTCAAACGGGTCGCGGCCCTCGCGGTCGAGCTTGTTGACGAAGATGATAACCGGAGTGTTGCGCATGCGGCACACTTCCATGAGCTTGCGCGTCTGTTGCTCTACACCTTTGGCCACATCGACCACAATGATTACGCTGTCAACGGCCGTAAGTGTGCGGTATGTGTCCTCGGCAAAGTCCTGGTGGCCGGGGGTGTCGAGGATGTTGATCTTGTAGTCGCCGTAGTTGAAGCCCATCACTGATGTGGCCACGGATATACCGCGCTGCTTTTCAATCTCCATCCAGTCACTGGTGGCGGTCTTTTTTATCTTGTTTGATTTGACGGCGCCGGCTATGTGGATGGCGCCGCCGAACAGCAGCAGTTTTTCGGTGAGAGTCGTCTTGCCGGCGTCAGGGTGCGAAATGATGGCGAACGTGCGCCGGCGGCTTATTTCATCGGTGAGTTGTGACATTATTGATTCTCTGATTCTATGTTCTGGATGCGGCGGATGCACTGCGCGAGGCTCTCCTGCCAGAACGGAATAGTGATATTATAGGTTTTCTTAATGAGCGATTTGTCGAGGATGCTGTAGGGAGGACGGCTGGCCGGGGTAGGGTAGTCGTCGGTGGTCACCGGGGTGACAGTGCAGGTGTCTATCTCAGCCATCTGATGGATCACTTTCGTGAAGTCATACCATGAGCAGGCGCCTTCGTTGGAAAAGTGGAAAATGCCGGGCACCCACTGGCGCGATTTCAAGATGGCGGCTATGGCTTCGGCAAGATCGAGGGCGTATGTCGGGGTGCCTATCTGGTCCGACACCACACGGAGCTGCTTCTGTTCGCGGCCCAGGCGCATCATGGTCTTTACGAAGTTATGCCCGTAAGGCGAATAGAGCCACGATGTGCGCACTATAATGGCATCGGGGCAGAGCGACAGGAGCACCATCTCGCCCTTGCGCTTCGAGGTGCCGTAAGTCGATATCGGATTCACCCGGTCGGCTTCGCGGTAGGGGCGGTGGTTCGTGCCGTCAAAAACATAGTCGGTGGAGATATGGATTATCTTGACGCCGTGTTTGAGCGCCGCCGAGGCCAGATTCTGAACGGCGTCGGCATTTATGCGGTAACACAGAGTCTGATCACTCTCGGCTTTGTCAACGGCGGTATAGCCCGCGCAGTTGATTATATGCGTGAATTCGTGTGAGGCTATGAAGTCCTCCACGGCTTTGGCGTCGGTTATGTCAAGATCGGCCACATCGGTGTAAGTGGTGATGCCGGGAATACTTATTTCAAGCGTTTTGCGAAGTTCTTTGCCGAGCTGACCCTCAGCTCCGGTGACAAGTATGTTCATGATAATGAAAATAGTAATTTCAAAGTGCAAAATTAATGATTTTTGCTCGATAAAATGACGATTATGCAGGAAAATCCGCATTAAGGAAAATATAACCGGATATTAACCGGATTTTTTACTATATTTCCTCTAAGAAAGTCAAGGCCGTAACTATATTTGTGAGGGAAAAAGAGC
>ERZ836877.76-NODE-76-length-148823-cov-39.148627_pt1 | contig 148823 bp, 103 predicted proteins | sample MGYA00519469_ERZ836877 | MGnify/ENA primary metagenome ERZ836877 (study PRJEB31850, sample SAMEA3708809) | human gut metagenome | biome: human gut; feature: human-associated habitat; material: faeces | place: China | collected 2014 ... | reverse complement strand
CTGACCATATATCGGCTGTCCGAAGAAATTGCTACTTTTGCCCATGGTTATTCTTAGTTTGTTTGGCGACAACAAAATAACCATTTAGGGCTGACTCCTGCAAACGGAATCAGCCCTAATTTTCAGTTGACCTCAAAAGTTTAGCGGACAGTAATATTTTAAAAAAAGCCGTCCGGCTGATGAAATCCCCCGCAGGGATTCAATCTTCCGGACGGCTTGGTTTCAATGGACTTTCAGAGAGGGGAATCAGCGACCGCCGCCAAGAGCCTGGTAGAGGCCGATGATGGTCTGGTCACGCTCAAGCTCGGTGGATAGGGCGCTCATCTGGGCGGACAGGAGCGACGACTGGGCGTTGAGCACTTCGAGATAAGTGGTCTTGCCGTCATAAGCGAGCAAGAGGTTGGTCATCTCGACAGCCTTGGCGAGGTCGTCGGCCTGGAGGTTGAGCAGCTCCTGCTTGCGGTTGAGGTTGTCGTAAGCCACGAGGTAGTCGTTGATTTCAGCCGTGGCGTTGAGCAGGGCATACTTGAAATTGTTGAGCGCCTGTTCCTGCTGGGCCTTGGCTCCCTTGAGGGCGGCGATGTTGGCACCGCGCGAGAAGAGAGGGGCCGTAAGCTGGCCTGCCAGCTGGATAAACCAACTGCCGGGATTGGAAATCATCGAGCCAAGCATATTGGTGTAACCGCCGTTGGAGGAGATGGTCAGCGAGGGGTAGAAGGCGGCACGGGCCGAGTTGGTCGAGTAATATGCCGCGGCAAGCTGCTGCTCGGCCACACGGATGTCGGGGCGCATGGCCAGCTCACGCATAGGGACTCCGTCGCGAAGCACCTTCGGATTGCCAAGCCGGGCGTCAGGGGAGACGGCCCAGGCCTGGGGCTGCACGTTGAGCAGGAGCGACATGGAGTTGTTGGCCTTGTCGAGCGATGTCTCAAGGTCGGTGATGGAGGCGAGAATCGAATAATACTGGGCCTCGCTCTGGACCACGGCGGCCTCGGTCACACGGCCAGCCTCCTTGAAATCGCGCATGGTCTGCACATTCTGTTTCCACAGGGCGGCAGTCTGGCGCGAGAGGTTGAGCTGGGCCTGCAACACGGCGATGGTGTAGTAGCAGGAAGCCACACCGCCGATTATCTGGGAGCGGACAGCCTGCTGATAGTCCTGCTGGAGGGCGAGGGCAGCCTCAGCGCCGCGCTTGCGGTTGAGAGTCTTGCCGAACACGTCGACTTCCCAGCTGATGGCCAGTGGTATCTGGTACGCCTTGCTCCAGGAAGCCCCGTCAACATGGTATTTCGACAGTGAGCCGTTGGGATTGAGGGCCACGGCGGGGAGATAGCTCAGGCGCGCGCCAAGCACGTTTGCCTTCGCCACCTCGACGTTGAGGCGGGCGTTGTCGAGGTTGACGTTGTTTTCGAGAGCCCGCTGGATGAGGTCGGCCAGCACAGGATCGGTGAACACCTGCTCCCAGGTGAGGTTACCGAAGGCCGCCGAGTCAGGCGCGGTCTTGACCACCTCGGAATATTCCTTTGTGACGGGGTCGTCCTGAGGCATCTCGAACTTCTTGTAGATGTGGCAGGAGGAGAGTCCGGCCACAGCCACGCCGACGGCTGCCGTCATCAATATATGTCTGATTTTCATCTTTCTGAATTAAAGTTGAGTTTAACGGGCATACTGCTCGATTTCGCTTTCCACACCATCGTTGTTGGTGTCTTTCCACTTGATGGGAGTAATCTTCTCCTGAATCAGCTGGAAGATGACAAACAGGGCGGGGACGAAGAAAATCTGGAGAATCATACCGATAAGCATACCGCCGATCGAACCCACACCGAGGGCGCGGTTACCGTTGGCACCCACACCGTGGGCGAACATCATCGGGAGCAGACCGATAATCAGCGCGAGAGAGGTCATCAGAATCGGTCGCAGACGGGCGGCGGCACCCTGGATGGCGGCGTTGACCACCGACATACCGGTACGGCGGCGTTCGAGGGCGAACTCGACGATAAGGATGGCGTTCTTGGCCAGAAGACCGATAAGCATAATCAACGCGATCTGGAGGTAGATGTTGTTGGATATGAAGTTGGCCATCTTCAGCATGTCGCCCGAGGCGAGGTATGTGAGGTTGAAAATCCACACGAGGATGAACGAACCCATCAGACCGAAGGGGATGGAGAGAATTACCGACCAGGGCACAATGTAGCTCTCATACTGGGCTGACAGCAGCAGGTAGACGAAGAGCAGACAGAGACCGAAGATGATGGCGGTGGTGTTGGAGGAACCAGTTCCCTCCTCACGGGTCATACCGGCGTATTCGTAACCGTAACCCTGAGGAAGGGTCTCGGCGGCGACACGCTCGATGGCGGCAAGAGCCTGGCCCGAGGAATAACCGTCGGCGGGGTTACCAGTGACGGCAATCGAGGTGAAGAGGTTGAATCGGTTGAGCAGGTCAGGGCCGTATACCTTCTCCATCGTCACGAAGTTCTCAAGGGATGCCATCTTGCCGGAGGCAGACTTCACCTTGATGTTCTTGAGCGACTCCATCGAGACACGAGCCTGGGGAGGAGCCTGCATCATCACACGGTAAATCTTACCGAATCGGTTGAAGTTGGACACATACATCGAACCGAAATAACCCTGTAGGGTCGAGAGAATCTGGGAGGTGGTCAGACCTGCCTGACGGGCCTTGGCCGCGTCAATCTCGATCTTGTACTGGGGGAATGTCGGGTTGAAGGTAGTGTAAGCCTGCTGGATTTCAGGCTGGGCGTTGAGCTGAGCCAGGAAGTTCTGGACGATGGCGAAGAAGGCATCTACGTCGCCACCGGTCTTGTCCTGCATCTTCAGCTCGAAACCGTTGGTCACGGAGTAACCGGAAATCATAGGGGGCGCGAAGGCGATTACACGGCCGTCGGTCACCAGCTTGCCTGTCAGGGCGTAAATCTGCATCAGCACGGCGTTGGAGCTTTCCTTCTCGTTGTCACGCAGCGACCAGTCCTTGAGCTTGACGATGAACGCGCCGTAGGTCGGGCCTTGGCCGGCGATGAAGGAGTAACCGTTGATCATCTGGCGGTACTCGACGGCGGGGATGGTCGCCAGGGCCTGGTCGACCTGCTCCATCACCTCTGTGGTGCGCTCCTGGGAGGTGCCCGGGGGCATGTCGACCATCACGAAGAGTGTACCTGTGTCTTCGTTAGGCACCATACCGGTGGGGGTGATTTTCATCAGCAGCACCAGGGCCACGATAGAGATAACGACCGCAACGGCGGTGGAAATCTTATGGTTGACAAAGAACTTGACACGTTTGCGATAGCCCGAAAGCACCTTCTCGAAGAGAGCCTCGAAAGCGTTCTTGAATGATTTGGTGAAGAGCCCCCAGACGGTCAGCACCGCGCAGACACATGCGAGGATGCCCTTGATGATGTTCTCGAAATCAAACCAGCCAAGTACCATGAAGGTGATGGTGGCGACAAGCAGGGCGAGGGTCACCAATGGAAGCCATACCTTTTCCCAGCTACCTTTGACCTTGGCGGCGACAGCCTCCCCGGCCGCGGAATATGCGTCGGCCATACGTTCCTTGAGGGGAGCGTGGGTGCCGTCGGCCTTGTGGGGTTTGAGGAAGATGGCGCAGAGGGCCGGCGAGAGGGTCAAGGCGTTGAGGGCCGAGAAACCGATGGCGATGGCCATCGTCAGACCGAACTGCTGGTAGAAGATACCGGCGGTGCCCGGCATGAAGGACACGGGGATGAACACCAGCATCATGACCATGGTGATGGAGATGATGGCGGTGCCGATTTCGTTCATAGCGTCGATGGCGGCCTTGCGCGACGAGGTGTAGCCAGCGTCAAGCTTGGCATGGACCGCCTCGACCACCACAATGGCGTCGTCGACCACAATCGCGATCGCCAGCACGAGAGCCGACAGGGTGATGAGGTTGAGGGAGAAGCCGATGAGCTTCAGCACGAAGAATGTGCCGACCAGGGCCACAGGGATGGCGATGGCGGGGATGAGGGTCGAGCGTATATCGCCGAGGAAGACGTAAACCACGAAGAACACGAGGATGAACGCCTCGATGAGGGTATGGATAACCTTCGAGATTGAGGCGTAGAGGAAGTCGTTGTTGTTCATCGGGATGGCGAAGTGGAGGCCATCGGGCAGATCCTTGGTCAGCACATCCACCTGGGCGAGACAGTCGTTGATAATCTCGGTGGCGTTGGAGCCGGCTGTCTGGAATACGATGGCCATCGTGGAGGGCATGCCGTTGAGCGAGGAGGAGAAGTCATATGTGACCTTCCCAAGCTCGACATCGGCGACATCCTTGAGGCGCAGCACGGTGCCGTCCTGGTTGGCGCGGATCACGATGTCCTCGAATTCCTCGGGGGTCTCGTAACGGCCACGGTATTTGAGGGTGTACTGGAACGACTGGTCACCCTGGGCGCCGAGCGAACCGGGGGCGGCCTCGACGTTCTGGTCCTGGAGGGCGGCGGCGACCTCGGCGGGTGTCAGGCCATACTGGGCCATCACCTCGGGCTTGATCCAGATTCGCATGGAGTAGTCTCCGCCGAATGACATCACGTCACCCACACCATTGACACGCTGCAATACGGGGATGACGTTGATTTTCATATAGTTGTCGAGGAATTCCCCGTCATACACATCGCTGGTGGAGTACAGGGCGACACCGACGAGCATCGACGACTGGCGTTTCTGGGTAAGCACACCGACCTGGGTAACCTCGGCGGGAAGCAGGTTCTGGGCCTTGGCGACACGGTTCTGCACATCCACGGCGGCCATATCAGGATCAAACCCCTGCTCGAAATGGACGTTGATTGTGGCCGAGCCTGTGTTGGTCGCGGTGGATTCGATATAGGTCATGCCTTCGGCACCGTTGATTGACTCCTCAAGGGGGGCAATCACGGAGTTCAGCACGGCCTGCGCGTTCGCGCCATTATAAGTTGTCGTGACCGAAATGGTCGGCGGAGCGATGTCGGGATACTGCGTGATGGGCAGCGACGACAAGCCAATCAGGCCGAGCAAGACGATGAAGATGGAAATCACCGTCGACAGCACGGGCCGGTTAATAAAGGTGTCAAGCTTCATTGTTGAATGATTGGGATTTCTTTACTGTTTGTTTACTGGGCCTGCTGCTGTGACTGCGCGGCGGCTTTCAGGGCGGCGTCGACGGGCTTGATTTCCATGTCGGGACGTACCTTGGTGCCGATACCTTCCACGACCACGCGCTGGCCGGGCTGGAGGCCTCCGGTCACGACATAGTTCTTGCCGTCGTCAAGCGGGGAGACGGTGATGGGGGTGGAGACGGTCTTGTTGGAGTCATTGAGGACATACACGAAACGGCGGTCCTGCACCTCGAATGTGGCCTTCTGGGGAATCAGTATCACGTTGTCGGCGTGGTTGGGGATAAGGATCTGGCCGGTCGAGCCTGAGCGAAGCACACCGTCGGGATTGGCGAAGCGGGCGCGGACGCTGGAGGCGCCTGTCGAGGAGTCGATGACACCGGAGACAGTTGCCACCTTGCCTTCGAGGGGATAGATGGAGCCGTCGGCGAGACGGAGCTTCACGGCGGGCATCGCGCTCACGGCGGCGTTGAGCGAACGGTCACCCTGGGTCAGACCGAGGATGTCTTTCTCGGTAAGCGAGAAGTAGGCATATACCTCGGAGTTGTCGCTGATGGTTGTCAGCGGAGTAGCCATCGAGGGGCCGGCCAGTGTGCCTTCACGGCCGGGGATTGAGCCGACATAACCCGAGACGGGAGCGGTCACCACAGTGTAGCTGAGGTTCTTGCGGGCGGAGGTCAGAGCGGCCTGGGCGGTGGCGAGCTGTGCCTTCGCGGTGGCGAGCTGGTTTACCGCCAGCTGATATTCATAGTCACTGATGATATTCTTGTCGAAGAGGAGCTTTTTGTTGTCAGCGGTGAGCTGGGCGGAGTTGACAGCGGTCTGGGCGGAGTTGACCGAAGCTGCGGCCTGGTCAACCGCAGCCTGGAATGTCACCTGGTCAAGGGTGAAGAGGGGCTGGCCCTGTTTTACAAACTGTCCTTCGTCGACATGCACTTTTGTCACAAAGCCTGATACGAGGGGACGTACATCGACATCTACTTTACCTTTGATTGTTGCTGCGAATGTGTTTGAAAGGTCCGAAGTTCCGGGCTCAACTGTCATCACGGCAAGCTCGGGGGTCTGGTCGCCACCCATCGCGGAAGCCGCATCCCCATTGCCTGAGCAGGAGGAAAGGACAGCGAGGGTAGCCGAAAGGCCGGTCAAAGACATGACACGACATAATGTGCTGGTCATTTTTCTCATCGTTAAATCTATGATGTTCTGTATATTATCGAATTATACCTATTTTTCCGGTTGCAAAATTACTAACTTATCTCCACTCAACATATGACAAATGTCATACATTTCCCATATTTAACATTGTTTAATCCCAAACAGCCAATATTACATGGGGTTAGGGGGATTGGGAGGGAAGGGAGTTTTGGGAAAATTGGGAATTATGGGAAGATTGGGAGTTTTGGGAGTTTTGGGAGGATTGGGGGGATTGGGGGGATTGGGGGGATGGAGGATTGGAAATCTGGTCAGAAGGGGTAGCCGATGGCAAGGTGGAAGGCCAGGGAGTTCTTGAAAGATGTCATGTTGTAGTAGCCGCTCTTGCCGGTGTCGTAGGGGGCATGGATTCCGATGCCGAGGTCGGCGCGGAGTATGAGCATGGAGATGTCGAAACGGAGTCCGACACCTGTGCCGAGGGCGATGTCCTTGAGGAAGGTGGAGGCTTTCAGCTCCCCGCCGGGGCGGAGGGGGTCTTTCTTCAGCAGCCAGACGTTGCCCGCGTCGATGAATATGGCGCCGTGGAGCGGGCCGACTATCGGGAAGCGGTATTCGGTGTTAAGCTCGAACTTGAATGTACCTGTCTGGTCGAAATAGCCGTTGCGTTGGTCAGCGGGGGCACGGTATGAGCCGGGGCCAAGCTCGCGCACGGTCCAGGCGCGGATGGAGTTGGCTCCCCCGACATAGAATTGTTCGGAATATGGCACCTGCGAGGAGTTGCCGTAGGCCCATGCCGCTCCGAGTGCGACACGGCTGACAAGCCAGTTGTCGCCCCAGAGCCGACGGCCATATACCACCTGGGTAGTCCCCTTGATGAACTGCGAGAAGGGGGTGCCGAAGAGTTTCTTCTCCCCTTTCGAACCACACAGCTCGTAGACCGACCAGAAGAGGTTGCCCGCCTCCTGGGCCGTGAAGGTCCAGTTGAAGGTGTTGTCCGGTCCGTAGTTGCGGTCATAGGTGTAGGTGTATGATAGCTGGGGGATATACTGGCTCATGAAGCTGAGGGCGATGGCCGGGTTCTGGGATATGATGGAATCGAAGTCGGCGGTGGTCTTCATCAGCTTGGTATAGGTGAGCTTGAAGGGTGTCAGAGTGTGGGATGAGTAGCGCGACGACTGCCAGTCATAGCTGAACGAGAAGTTGAACTGCGCCATCTTGAAATAATGGGGACGGTTGAGCAGGTCGGCGTTGAGCGAGAATCGCGTCCAGTTGAGGTTGCGGTTGCGCCGCTTGATGAATCCCGGGGCGAGCATGCGGGGGAAGGAGAGGGTTGTGGTCACCCCGACCTCATAGGAGTTGAACAGCGACGAGGCTCCCTTTCCGGTCTGCCACTCATAGTTGCCCGTAAGGGTCACACCCAACTGTTCGCCACCCCCGAAGAGGTTGCGATTGGTGATTCCGATTTCCGCGCCCGGGCCGATATAACTGTTTGACTTCGAGCTGGCGTTGATTTCGACCGAGAACTCCAGCGGAGTGTCGAAGGTGCATCCGATCTCGACGTTCAGGGTAGGCTCGGTGGCGGTGGTGTCGGGCATCACCTCGATATTGATCGCGTTGAATATCCCCAGGCGCGACAGGCGTGTCTGGGTGGAGTTCATCTGCCTTACGGCGAAGTAACGTCCGGTGCGCATGGTGACACACTCGGGCATCAGCGCCCGACGGAAACGGGAGGGCTGCATCTGTATGAGGGTTCCCCGCGAGGTCTGTATCGTGTCTGGCTCCCCGCCCCCCTGGTTGCGGAAGAGATACATCGTGACCTTCCCGGTCTTGTATCGCTTCACCATGTCGGAGGGGATGTTGGAGGCGAGCATCATCCGCAGGGCTATCTTCATCGGCTCCTGGATGGAGTCGGCCAGGTATTCGATGAAATCGGGGCGGAAATAGTAATACCCACGGTTGCGCAGGGTGTTGGCGATACGCGTGCGCGACACGGCAAGGGAATCGACACTGTAACGCGACCCGGTGCGCAGGTAGCTGTCACGCGAGGCGATGGAGTCGATGAGATGGTTGAGGACACAGGTGTCGGGAAGCATCTCTATGTCGCTCAGGGTGTAGGCCGGCCCGGTAGCGACATTGTAAATCACCTTCGCCTTCTTGGGATTCTTCCCCTTGACAAGCTCGAAGGAGGCTCCGCCACGGAAATACCCGTTGTTGTCGAGAATCTCGTCAAGCATCTTGACACGCGCCTCGGGGCGGACATCGCTGACAAGCACCGGCTCGGTGGCCAGGCGGTCGTAAAGCCAGTGTTTCAGCCCCTTGCCGGGGTCGTCCCAGTTGTTCCAGACCCACAGACCGACAGGGAACGGCCACCTCAGCGAGGGGGAGCCGAAGATGGCGTTGTTTGGCGGCACGCTGACAGCCTTGGTCAGCTCCGAGCCGACCGCTTCCGGCACTTTCTGGCCTGTCTCGGGCTGAATCTCGATTTTTTTCAGGCCGGTATAGAGCATCTCCCCCTCGGGGATACGCTTGGTGGTGGAGCAGGACGCCAGCAGGATGAGGATGGCCGCCATGCAGGGAATCCAGGCTGAGATTTTGTTTTTCATTGCGCGACAACCTCCTTTCTGCGGGGAATAATCCAGTTGAACAGATCTTTTAGCGAGCGTAGCTTTTTCTTGTAGACGAATCCGACACCGGTCTGGGTAATCTCACCTTCGAGAATCGACTCATATCCGGTATGGCGGAAGAGCTTGACATACATCGTGCCGGTCTTGTTGAGCATGTACTCGAATGAGATGTCGGCGATGAGGTTCTGGGCGAAGTTCTCGTCAGCGTCAGCGTCGGTGGTGTAGTTGCCCCCCACGACAATCTTGAAGCGATCATCGAAGAGCGACTTGCTGACACGGTAGCTGTATGACATGGCGGTGGAGTTCACCCCGTCGCGTGTGCGGTCGAGCTGGTCGATGCCGAAAGATATATCCACCCCCTTGATAGCCGAGGAGGCGATATTGTTGAGCTGGCTCTCCAGGAAGGTGTAGAGCGGATTGCCCATCGTCGAGGCCTTGGTGCCGGGGCCGGTGTAGCTGCCGTAGAGGAGTAGGTTCATAGCCTGGTTGGCCCTCTGGTCAGGACTCATGGCCTGCAGCTCGTTCTGCACCGTCAGGTCGTCGGGGGTGGAGAGGTCGAAGGCCACATTCATGTTCTCAAGGGTTCCGGTGACAGACAGCCCCACGTCGAAGGTGGCCATACGGGAATTCCCGTCGGTGTTGACGTTGGCCTTTATCTCGTCATAGGCGTGGAGGTTAAGGGTCGGGTTGAGCATCTGGCCGTTGAAGATTATATAGCTGCCCTCCCGGATGTTGAACAGTTTCTCTGACAGCACGGGGGGCATGCTGTAACGCACGAATCCCTGGTTGAGGTCGATGCGCCCGGTGACACGTTCGTCGCCGAGATAGTCGAGGGAGTAGTTGACACGTCCGGAAGCCTGCACCTGTGCGCGGTTTTTCCCATCGGTCGAGAGATCCACGGCGATGGTGGAGCCTTGTGATATCTCGAGCGAGGCATTGAGGTTGAGGGCCATGCCCTGCCGTCCGAGGGAGTCGGCGGCGGCCACGGCGGCCGTGTCGGCGAAGTTGACAAACTTCACCATCTCGGCGTTGCTGCGCGAGGCTATGGCCGACTGCACGTCGGGTATCACATATGTCACATTTGTGCCGGGTAGAATCTTAAGCTTGGCCTGCACGTCGAGGAACCGCGCCATCGACCCTCTGACCTTCGCGTCGAGGTCGATATACGCCTTTCCGTAGACATCCTGCCCCTTCTTGCGCTTGGAGCCGACAAGCTGGGTGTTGGATGCCGCCAGGGCGAGGTCTACCTTGATGTCGGCCAGGGATGATATGTCGGCGATACCGGTGATTGTCAGGGGGTTCTCGTTGACAGCCTTGATGGCGAAATCATCAAAGGTGACGAGGTTGTCCTTGACCGGAATACGCTCTTCGGAGAAGACAAACGAGGAGCCGAGCATCGTCATGTCTACAGCCGTGGAGTCAAACTGCACCCATCCGTTGAAGAGGGGTTCAGACATCTTGCCGGTGATGTCCATCTCGCCGTTGAGCATACCGTGCAGTCGCGCCGTTCCCTGGGGGAGGAATGGGTTGACCACCGAGAGCGGGAAATGTATCATCTTGAAGTCAAGCATGAAGGGATTGACCGCAGTGGAGTCGTTGAGGTTGCCGGAGGCGGTGATTGTCTTCACCCCGTCCACCATCAGGGAGGTGGTGGCGCGGATTGTTCCGGAGGCGTTGGTCGAAAGGTCAAGGTCGAGGTCGAAGTCACCCACCTTCTCGCGTCCGTAATAGAGGTCGGCCAGCGACACTGTGCCCGAGCCGTCGAGGAACTGCTTCCCGTAGGTGACGCTGAGGTCAGCTGAGAGGTCACCCTTTACCGGGGGAGCGAACGGGTTGATGGCCAGCCAGTCCTGGAGTTTCAGGTCTGTGATCTGGAGGCGGATTGCCTCCTGGGTGGAATCGGCGTCGGAATGCTCGGTGAAGAGCTTCAGGGATGAAGCCTCCCCCTTGAGGTCGATGTTCGCGTCAATATGGCCGGTCTTGATATTGTAGTATATGAAGTTGTCGCGGTTGATTTCCCAGTCCTTGTATCCGATAATCGGGTGATAGGGGACGAAACGGAGTGAGAATGTGTCCGCCGAGGGCATCGTCACCACCGAACCGAAGCTGAATCCGGTCTCATCCTGGATGTTCTTCTGGTTGAAGAGGAGGGCGAACTTGTCCATACCGATGAAGCCCTTCGCGTCGATGTGGGCGAACTGGTCGAATGTGCCGGGGCGGTTGTTGACCCGGAGGTTATACAGCAGGAGGTTGTCTCTCTGGCGTATGTTGAGGTTGATGGAGTCGAGACGGGTCTCTCCTGTCTTGAATCCGTCGAGCATGGCCGAGGCGGTCAGCAGGGAGTCGTTGGCGGCTTTAACCGAAATGGAGTCGAAACTGATGTCGCTGTCGAGAAGGTAGCTCGACAGGATGTTGTTCTCACCCGCCGAAAGGTCCAGGGTGAATGGGGGCAACGCTTCCTGGAGGGAGTCCACGGCGAGCTGACGGCGCTGCATGGAGCGGTCGAGGATACCCGTGGCGGCTGTCACACGGGCCATTATGGTGTCTATCCCGGCGGGGATGAAGGCACGGAGCGCGAGGTCGCCGTTGTCGAGGTCGAGACGGGTGCGGGCGGAGTCGGTGGCCACCTTGGCGAGGATTCCGGAGGCGTTGATGGTGCCTCCCGACATACGCCAGTAGAGATGGCTGATGTCGAGGTCGGCATCTAACGACATAGGGGTGGTAGTGGTCACCTTGCGCCGACCGACACGGGTGACGCGGGTCTTGGGCAGCGTGAACGCGGCCTCTCCGGTCATGGCCACGGAACCTTCGGCCACGGAGTCTGACAGATGGAGGGCACGGAGGTCGATGTTCCTGACATCCCCGTCGAAACGCCATCTTAGGGTGTCACCGGCGAGGTTGCCGTCAGCCTTGAGTGTGAAAGCTGCGGCGCGGTTGGCGGAGGTGGCCGCCAGGGAGGCGTTGCCGCCGCTGACGTTGAGGTCGGCGGTGATGTTGTCATATCCCCTGCCCTGATAACCGACGTGAGCCAGGTCTACCTTGGCAGCCAGGTCGGTGGCGGGACTGAACGGGTCGAGTCCCTCACCCTGGAGGTCTATGGTGGCCGTGAGGTCGCTCACACCCAAGGAGGGCATTATTGACTGTATCGGGAACTTTCGGGCATCCAGTGAGAGCATGTAACCCTTCACGCGGTTGTGCCATTCCCCGGCGAGAGCCACCGAACCGTCGGCGGCGGTGACAGTCAGGTCTCCCGCGATGTCACCACGGTCGAGGTCAACCCCGCCGCGTATTGTCATCGGAGGGAGGTTGACCTGACGCGCCAACCTGGCATCCATCAGTGTAGGCTTGAGGAATGAGCCGTCAGGCATCGCCCCCTTGATTTCAAGGTTTCCGACAGCTTTCTGCAGGTCGGTGACATCACGCAGGCGACCCGACGCGGCCACGCTCAGGTGGCGCGGGAGGGTGAGTGATATTTCCCTCGCGTCGATGTCGGCCATCGTCCCTGACGCGTCAGCCCTGAGATAAAGTGGCACACCACGGGGAAGCCCGGCGACCATCGGGGCGAACGGTGCGGGGACAAGGCGGCGCATGTCGTCGCTGCTTATCTCGGCGTTGAGGTCGACGAGGAACGGGAGGTCGGGGGGAAGCGCGGCTGCCTGCTTTTTATTGCCGGAGCCGTCGGCTGAGTCATCGGTGGGAGGAAGCCCCATCATCGCCGTGAGGGTGACGGTGGAGGTGGGGGTGGTAAGGGTCATCCCCTTGGCGTTTAGGGAGATGGAATCCATATCGAACAGACCTTTCAGCTCCAGAGGAACACCGCAACGCTCGCGGGTGTAGATACGGCGTATCGGGGCGTGGACGGTGGTGGCCCGGTTGAGGAAGGAGTCTATCTGTATGTCGATTTCGGAAGCCTGTATATAGCTCAGGTCGAAGTTGTCGCCGATGGGCTTGTAGCCGTTCATGGCGTAAAGGCCTTTCGATTCCGAGAGGGAAATCTTGTCACAGGTCACGGTCCAGGGCACAGTGGGGACGGTGTCAGGTTCGACCGGCGGCACGGGATGGGCGGCGAGGTATTCCGGGGTGGGATAGATATACCGCGCGTCAGCACCGGTCATCTTCACCTCCTTTACTTTCACCGTGTTGTAGCGCATATCGACATCCGCGCCGATGATGTCACCCTGGGCGAGGTAGCAGTTGAGGTCGGTGATGGTCGGCTCGATGGTCATGTCATAGTCGATACGCTTCATCTGGCCACGGTCGAGGATGATATGCCAGTTGACAGGAATCGAATCGTTGGTGACAGGCTTGGGCACGGTGTCGGGACGGATGGCCATATCCACCTTGCCGCTGTCGATGGCCAGGGAGGAGACCCTGACATTCTGTGAGGCGAGATGCACCCGCGCCCCGTCGAGTGAGGCCAGCTCCACCCGGGCGTTCATATAGAATGCTGAGTCGGGGGTGCCGAGGCGGAAGTCTGTCTTGTCGAGACGTGCCTCCTCGGCTACGATTTCACCGGTTAAGAGGGGGGTGACAGCCACACCGAGTGTCGCGCGGGCGGTCTTCACCTCCATGGCGGGGGTACGGAAGTCGAGGGAGTCGACGGCCAGGTCGAGGGGGAAGCTGAGACGGAATTTCCTGACGGAGATTTCCATCTCTCCCGGCTTGTTGATCATTTTCAGCACCTGCGGCACCAGCGCGTCCTGAACCGGGGGGAGATAAAGCAGCAGCACGACAAGCGCCACCAGGCTGACAGCGCCCAGCAGCGTCCATAACAATGCCTTGAAAATTACTTTTACAGCTTTCTCCACAGCCTTCTCTCGTTAAATAGTTGAAAACTTCAAAGGGAAAACACCGCGCCACCCGAAAAAGTTTTGCATATTCCGCCACAGAGGAGAATCATTCCGCCACAGAGGAGGGTCAGCGGGAACCGAGCAGGTGTTTGAGCGAGAGGCGGGCCCCCTTGATCATCTCGTGGAGGGGTGTGATGACCGGAGTGAAACGATGGGTGGCCCCGGGGGTGAATACCTTCAGCGCTCCGTGATGACATTTCACGTCAAGGATGTCATCCATCATCATAGGCTCACCGTCGATATGGGCCTCCCCTGCCCCGTTACGGTAGATGACACAGGCGGGGGCGCGGAAGGTATGGACCATGGTGTTCTTGTTGATGTAGCCGGTGAAGATATCCATCCCCATGACGGCGGCATCGATGGCTGTGCCGCTGTGGACTATCGTGATGTCGAGCAGCCCGTCGGTGATGCTCGCCTCGGGGGCTATGTAGGCGTTGTTGCCCCACTGCGAGGCGTTGCAGACGGCTATCAGGAAGGCTTTCTCGGTGAGCAGCTTGCCGTTGGCCGAGACGGTGTAGGTCTGGGGGCGGTACTGGACATACTCCGAAATCGCGCTCTTCACATAGGAGAGCATCCCTCGACGGCTCTGACGGGCGAAACGGTGACTGACGGCTGCGTCGAATCCCATGCCGAAGGTGCAGAAGAATGGACGGTCGTTGACTGTGCCGTAATCTGAGTCCACCACATTGTCGGCGGCGATGACTTTCAGGGCCAGGGAGATGTCGACCGGAATCTGGAGGTGACGCGCCAGGCCGTTGCCCGACCCGGCGGGGAGGATGCCGAGGGCTGTGCCGGTCGAACAGAGGGCGCGGGCGGTCTCGTTGACCGTCCCGTCGCCCCCGCAGGCGAGTACCCCGTAGTAGCCCTTGCGGGCGGCCTCCCCGGCCAGACGGGTGGCGTCGCCGCGCGCCCCGGTGAGGCGCACGTCGACATCGTGGCCGCAGGCGTTCATCGCCTGCTCCACAGTCGCTACCACCCCTTTCTTCGAACCTGTCCCGGAGATGGGGTTGATGATGAGCATCAGTCTCGCCATCGGCCTACGGATCAGTCGACAACCTTCAGGAGGTAGTAGCTTTTCTTCCCTTTCTGGACGAGGATATACTTGTCGTTGAGCAACATGTCCTCGGTGGCGGAGGTGTAGGGGTCGGCGACCTTCTCCTTGTTGATGGCGAAACCGCCACCCTGGGCGAGCTTGCGGAGTTCACCCTTGGAGGGGAAGACGGGTGCGTGGTCAACCAGCAGGTCGGCGAGTTTGGTCTGGTCTTTGAGGAGCTGGCGGGAAATCTCGAACTGGGGCACACCGTCGAACACGGCCAGCAGGGTCTGCTCGTCGATTTTGTGGAGAGCGTCGGTGGCCTTGTTGCTGAAGAGAATCTGCGATGCCTCGACAGCCATCTCGTAATCCTCGGCGGAGTGGACCATGGTGGTGATTTCCTTGGCGAGGCGTTTCTGGAGGGGACGCAGCCCGGGATCGGCCTTCTGCTGCTCGATGAGGGAGTCGATTTCCTCCTTGTCGAGGATGGTGAATATCTTGATATATTTCTCGGCGTCGGCGTCGCTCACGTTGAGCCAGAACTGGTAGAACTGGTAGGGGGTAGTGCGCTTGGGGTCGAGCCATACGTTGCCGCTCTCGGTCTTGCCGAACTTGCCGCCGTCGGCCTTGGTGATCAGCGGGCAGGTGAGGGCGAAAGCGTCGTCACCTCCGGCGATGCGGCGGATAAGCTCGGTACCGGTGGTGATGTTGCCCCACTGGTCGGAGCCGCCAAGCTGCAGGTGGCAGTCCTGGTTCTGGTAGAGATAGAGGAAGTCGTAGCCCTGGAGGAGCTGGTATGAGAACTCGGTGAACGACATGCCCTGGCCAGAATCACCTGAAAGGCGTTTCTTCACGGAGTCCTTGGCCATCATGTAGTTGACGGTGATACACTTGCCGATTTCGCGGATGAAGTCGAGGAAACCGAAGTCTTTCATCCAGTCGTAGTTGTTGACAAGGATGGCGGCGTTGGGCGCGTCGGAATCGAAATCGAGGAACTTGGCGAGCTGCTTCTTGATACACTCCTGGTTGTGGCGCAGGGTCTCGACATCGAGGAGCTTGCGCTCCTGGCTCTTCATCGAGGGGTCGCCGATCATTCCGGTGGCTCCGCCGACAAGGGCGATGGGCTTATGGCCGGAACGTTGGAAGTGCTTGAGCATCATCACACCTACGAGGTGGCCGATATGGAGGGAGTCGGCGGTGGGGTCGATTCCGAGGTATGCGCTTGTCATACCCTTCTTGAGGTATTCTTCGGTACCGGGCATCGACTGGTGGACCATGCCGCGCCAGGTGAGTTCTTCAATGAAATTCATTATGGGAGGTTTGGGATTTCTTGGTTAATGATTCGTGGCTCAGGCGAGTTTGGCGAGAGCTGTCTTGATGCGGGCCATAGCCTCGCGGAGCTGGTCGTCGGAGGCGGCGTAGCTCAGGCGGAGGTAGCCGGGCATGCAGAAGGCGGAACCGGCGACTGTGGCGACATATCCCTCTTCGAGAAGATACATGGCCAGGTCGGAGTCGGTGGCGATTTCCCTGACGGTCTCGGTGCCGTCGGGGTTGACGGTCGTCACATGCTTGCCGAGATAGGCGCTGACTTCGGGGAAGATGTAGAAAGCGCCGTCGGGCATCTCAAGCTTCAGGCCGGGAATCTCCCGCGCCAGCCCCACGATAAGGTCGCGGCGGCGGCGGAAGGCGGCCAGCATCTCGGCCACACACTCCTGAGACCCCCGGTAAGCGGCCTCGGCGGCTTTCTGGGCGATGGAGCAGGTGCCTGAGGTGGTCTGTCCCTGGAGCTTTGTGACAGCCTTGGCGATTTCCACCGGACCGGCCATATAGCCGATGCGCCATCCGGTCATAGCGTATGCCTTGGAAACCCCGTTGACAATCACCAGACGGTCTGCGATTTCGGGGAATTCGCCGAAGGAGACATGTCCCTCGGATGTATAGTTGATATGCTCGTAGATTTCGTCAGAGAGGATGATGACGCGGGGATGGCGTTTCAACACCTCGACAAGCCCCTTGATTTCCTCGCGGTCATACACCGCGCCGGAGGGGTTGGAGGGGGAGCAGAGCATCACCATGCGGGTCTTGTCGGTGATGGCGGCTTCAAGCTGGGCGGGAGTGACCTTGAATCCCTGCTCCATGCCGGCGGGAACCAGCACGGGCTTCCCTTCGGCGAGCTTGACCATCTCGACGTAGCTCACCCACGCCGGAACGGGAATCACCACCTCGTCGCCGGGGTTGACGGTGGCGAGGATGACATTGCTCAGAGCTTGTTTGGCACCGGTGGATACAACCACCTGGGCCGGTTCGAAGGAGGTCTCGTTCTCATTGCGGAGCTTATCGGCGATGGCTTCGCGCAGGCTCATATAGCCCGGCACCGGAGAATAATGGGAATAATTATCGTCGATGGCTTTCTTGGCCGCCTCCTTGATATGGGCGGGAGTGTCGAAGTCGGGTTCTCCGACCGACAGGTTGACGACATCCACGCCGGCAGCTTTAAGCTCGCTGCTTTTCTGCGACATGGCCAGGGTGGCCGACACGGCCAGCTGCCTGATTCTCTCTGCGATTCTCGAAGTTTCCATAACTTTCCGGTTATTTCGTTTTTGCAAAGGTAATCATTATTTCCCAATCACGGAAACATTTCCCTCCCTGACATCACTTCCCTATTCAGGAAGGGTCTCACGCAGATTCCGCAGATACGCAGATTTCCGGTAGGGACGCGCCGCGGCGCGTCCGCGTCAACGCTGTCCGATAAGGGTCTCGCAGATTACGCGGATTACGCAGAGGCCATCCGGGCACTATCCTCGCGGATTGGGGTCGCTTCGCTCCCGGGGTTCTCACAGATTACACGGATTCCACAGATTTCACAGATTAAAGTTGATTACAAAGAACCCACTGCCATCCGGATGGCTTCTGTGTAATCTGTGTAATCTGTGTAATCTGTGAGACCTTCCTTTATATCTGCAAGAAATCTGCGTATCTGCGGAATCTGCGTGAGACATTTCCGTATATCTGCGCGGCGTCATTTGCCGGGGGAGGCAGGGTCGGCCGGAGGGAAGCGGAGGGTGTCGGGATTCTCGATGAGACCGGCCCTTATCATGTTGAGGGAGTCGGCGTAGGAGAGGTTGTCATCCTTGTCGAGGTCGGCGTTGAGGGAGTCGAGCGACACCGGCACGGAGCCTTGACGCTGGAAGCGGAGCCTGCCGAGACGGGCCTTGGAGACACCCCGTCGGAACACGTTGTCAATCTGCTGGACGAGGTTGACGCGGGTGTTGTCGGCAATCATCTGACGTTCGCCGATCATGTTTTCCTTGAACTTAGCCCCGCCGAGCCGCACTTTCATCTTCTCGGGTGTCCCCTTGATGTTGATGCCGAACTTGAACGGTATGGGGGATTTCAACACCGAGACATGGTAGTTCATATTCATAGCCATGTCGTTATGGCCCATCACCCCGAGGCGGTAACGGTCGATGTCGAACATAAAGGGGTAAAGCTCAATGGTTGAGTTCTCGATCACCACCTCAACGGCCATATGGTCGATCATGTTCTTTTTCTTGTCTTTGAACAGCAGCCATTTCGAGACGGTCTTGAAGGTGTCGGGATCGAGCAGCACCAGCGAGTCCCCCTCGATTTTGATGGCGGCGCGGAGCGAGGGGATGTTGATGTCCATGTTGCGCTCCAGGTCGGTGGTGACGGCGATATCGGCGTTGACCGTCCCGGCGAAGTCGCGCATGGCCGGGAGGAGGGTGTCGATGGCGGGGACAAGTGCGGTAAGCCTGTCGAGCCGGAAGCGGTCCACCTTCATTCCGAGTCCGAACTGCAACGAGTCGGGATTGATTGAGGAGTAAAGGCCATTGACCGAAATCGAACCGATGTCGGTGGAGGCGGAAAGGTTGCGCAGGTTGATGGCCCCGTCGTAAAGCAACAGGTCTCCACGGAAGCGGTGAAGCTCCAGGTCGGAATAGAGGATATGGTTGGCCCTAATGCGGAAATGGGCATCGATATTATGGGGAACCAGCACCGGCCCGGTGGTCACGGTGTCGGCCATCGCGGCGAGGTGGTCACCCTCCTGGTCGTCGTCGCTTCCCCAGACGGCGGCGGAATCTGTCTGCTGGGCCAGCGCGGGCCCGGCGAAAATTGCCTTGACAATCTGGTTGACATTGATGGTGTCTGACTGCACGTCGAGCGACACACCGAGGGTATTGTCGCGGCGCGAAGTCAGGGCACGGCGCAGATTTGAGATGGTGCCGTTGATAAGAAAATCGCTCTCCCCGGCCTTGTATTTCAGGTCGGTGAGGATTATGGAGTCGGAATTGAAGCGCAGGTCGATGTCGGTCAGGCGGTTGCGCAGGGGGAACCAGGGGGTTGTCAGGCTGCCGCGTCTGGCGCGGAGCGTCCCCTTGTAGTCCCATCGGCGCAGCAGTCTCCGGTCTTCCCGGTCGAGAGTGAGGGCGATGTCGCCGTTGGCCAGAGCCTCGGCTGTGGCGATGGAGTCGCGTGTCCTTCTGGCGGCGGAATCGACAGGATTGACATTCCTCACCCCGTTCCTCCTCCGGGCTTTCCTCTCCCGGAGATTGACAGTGAGGGTCATCTCGGTATCGCGCAGCGACACACGGTTCAATGCCTGGCCGAACATCATACGGCCCGCGAAGACTCTGAGATTCATCAGCGGGGAGCGGGCGTTACCCTTGTAACGGGTCAACGCGCCCCCGATACGGGCATTTCTCAGTCGTGCCCTCATCGAGTCGGCGGGAGCGTCGAATTTGAGCCGCTCCACGGCAACCGACCCTCCGAAGGGGTTTATCTCGGTGGTGTCGGCCGAGCCTTTGCGGTTGACCGTTCCGGCCCCGGCCTTGAAGTTCTTCATCTCAAGGTTCATACCCAGTCCGACAGCTGAAAGTGTGTCTATTTTCAGCGATACCTGCAACAGGGAATCGACCTTTTGGCCGTCACGGACAAAGGAGTCGGTGGTGCCGAACTCCACCACCCCTTCACGGAGCCACGCGGTCATCACCCCTTCCGCCTGGGCGTTTATGCCGCGCAGGGTCAGGGAGCCGTCGGCCATCACGCGGTGGAAATTCTCCTCGGTGAGGTCGCTCATGGCGAACCGGAAGGAGGTCTCGCCGTTGATTTTTCCCGAGAGCTGCACCGGAATCTCCGCAGCCAGACGCGGTGGAATCTTCGACAGGTCGACAGAGCCGTTGAAGTCCCCGTCAACCCTTGGTTCGGCCATCACATTGGTGGCCTTGACATTGAGGTCGAGGTTCACCCCTTCCCCTGCCAGATGGAGTTTCCTGAGGTCGAAAAGTGACTTGTCGATGTCAGCGCCGTCGAAGTCAACGGCGAGTTCACCTGAAAATTCCGAGAACCGGAGGGTCTGGTATGTGGCGCGGCAACGGGGTATCGAGAGGGTGGCCTTGACCGAGGGGAGGATGGTGTCGGCCAGTCGCCAGGGACGGGTAAGTTCGGCGGTCGCCGACACCTTCATGTCGGTCTTCAGAGGGTCGGTGTATTTCCTCAGTTCGGCGGGGAGATGGGCCAGAGCCTGCTCCACGGGGATGTCGGTGACCTCCCCGTCAAACTCGGTAACCACCGGGTCGTCGGTGAAGTCGACGGCGGTGGAGAATCTCATCGCATAGTCGTCGAGGCGCAGGGTGACATCCTTGGCCGCCATTGCCATCGGGGTGTCGGGATTCCAGACCAGCGAGCCGTCCAGTCCGAAAGTCAGGTCGGCGAAATCAAACTCGCTGAGAAACGGCAGGTCAGCCGCGCCGTCGAGTTTCAGGCGGTAGACAGGCGCGTCAGGCCCCTCGACATTGACATTCTCCAGCCGGGCGGTGACATCCAGAGAGTCGACCAGCGAACGGAAGCGCAACGGCCCCGACTCCAGTATGCGGAAACTGTCGATGCGTATGCCGGGAATGGCGGTGGCTGAGGTGTCGGCCTCCTCCGAGGTCGGGAGTATCTGATAGTTGGCCACGGAATCGTTGACCTGGAGCAGGTTGACCTCCGGACGGTCGATCACCACATCGTGGAGGTGGATGTTACCGGCCAGCAGCTGCATCACATTTATAGCCCCGTGGAACGACCTGACGCTCAGCAGCGAGTCGGCGTCGGCGGGGAGCGCTCCCCTTTCCGCAGGGGTCAACCTGTCGAGCGAACGGGAGACAATCCTTAGGGAATCGACATCGAGCCTCATCCGGGGGAAGGTCTTCCAGAAGGTCAGCTCTATGCGCGAGGCGGTGACATCCGCGTCGAGATACTCCGAAGCCTGCTTCTCCACCAGCTGTGTAAGCCGCGAGGGGGTCAGTATCCATACTATCAGGGAGCATATCAGCAGGAACAGTCCGGCGACCACGGCGGCGGTCACTCCGGTCCATTTCAGCACACGCCTCCACAGGGGCTTTTTCCTCCGGGGTTCTTTCCCGGTGTTGTCAGGGTTGTCGGTCATATCAACGGACTGTTATATGGTAACATGACTGCTTGCGCTCATACTTGACATAGCATCGTTCGCGGCGGCGCATGTCCTCGACCACCTCCCCGAGGAGATTCTTCATGTCCTCCTGGGTACGGGGAATCGACGGGGTGTCGCAGATGAATTTCAGATATGAGATGTCAAAAGTCGTGGCGTAGAGATGGGCGGAGGTGTCGACGGCGTTGCGGTTGCGGCGGCGCAGCTTCTTGACCAGTCCGGGGGTGCGGAGGACACTGGTGACCTTGATGCGGTACCACCCCCCGCCCCGGGCGTTGAGCGAGTCCCTGAACGCCATGCCGATATCCTTCAGCAGGGTATGTGCCTTCGGGACAAGATAGGGAAGCGAATGGGTCAGCTCGTCGAGGTAATAAGCCTCGCAGGTCTCCAGGCGTTCGAGCCGTCCCCCCTCCTGCCATACCTGGCGGAGAGTGTGGAGCGGCTGTATGCCGTTGGCCTCGGCCACGGCGATATGGAATTTGTTGCTGTCGTTGAAGACCCGGCCGAGGGTGCCTCCGAGACCATTGATTTTCATCTTTATCCCTCCGGGAGGCATCGAGTCGTAATGCGTCTCGTAGGGGTTATGGCTGCGTACTGTGTCGTAAGGGGCCAGAATCGACATCAGGCGCGAGTGGCGCGCGCCGTGGAGGTCATCCTCCTCGTCATCCATCCCCGCCGGGGTCAGTCCCGACGACAGGGCGGAGACCGACGCGTTGAAGGCGGCTTCGCGCCCCTGGGGGCCAACAGCCATAAGGGCTGACTCGTGGAGGGCCTCCGTACCCTTGTCGCTCCCGCAGGAGGTGCATATGCCGAGAGCCGCGACAACCGCCACGGCCACAAACAATAAATATAACCTGTTTTTTCTCATCTTTGTTCCGCAAAGTTAACCAATTTAGCCGAAAGCGCATAATCTTTTTTACATCACCCCTTTTTGCTCTCTGTCAGGCAATAAAACCGGTCATTTTCAGTTTTAATAATGGATTGATACAAACCTTTTTGAAAAAAATGAACCGATTCTCACGTTTCCTCATATCCGCAGCCTCCATCCTCGGCGGCTCATTGCTGGCTTCGGCCGTCACTGTCAGCGTCCTCCCCGGTGGGTTGCGCCAGGCGGTCTCGGCCTCGACAGACCCCTCGACTGAGACCACCCTGAAAGTCAACGGCGCAATCAACGCCGCCGACTTCGATTTCATCCGCGAGATGACCGCCCTCCGTACCCTCGACCTGTCGGGGGCGACAGTGGCCGCATATTCCGGCTCAAAGACCGAGACCGGACTCAACGCCGCCAAGGCAAACACCCTCCCCGACTGCGCACTGATGTCGGGCAAATTCACCACCCTTTCCCTCCCCTCGGGACTTACCGAGATTGCCGACGGGGCATTGGGCGACTGCTCGGCCCAGACCCTGGTAATCCCCTCCACGGTCACGAAAATCGGCAGCGGCGCGTTTGCCGGCATGAAGAACCTGAAATCGGTGACCATCCCCTCATCCGTCTCCTCGCTTGGCGAGATGGCGTTCCAGGGATGCCCGCTGCTTGAGAATGTGGTGGTCGAGGCCAAGCTTACCGCCCTCCCGGCATCCACCTTCCGCAACTGCCCCAAACTCAGCTCCGTCACCCTCCCCTCCACTGTGACATCTATCGGAAAAGGAGCCTTCGCAGGTTGCTCATCCCTCTCTGCCATAACCCTCCCCTCCTCCGTCACCACAATCGGCAACCTCGCCTTCGCAGGCTCCGGTCTTAACGCCGCCGACCTCTCCGGGGATGCCCTCGCCTCCATCGGTGACTGGGCCTTCGCCGGATGCGCCGCCCTCAAACAGCTCGCTCTCAACGACCATATATCGCAGATTGGCGCGGGAGCGTTCTACAACGACCCCTCGCTCAACGTGACCCTCGGGGAAATCGCCGCCAACCTCACCGAGATTCCCGACTACCTCCTCTACGGAGCCACCTCAGCCTCGGCCGACGGACTTGACGCGACCCAGGTGGAGACCATCGGCAACCACGCCCTGTCGGGCATGACATCCTCCAAAGTGACCCTCCCCGCCACCCTCTCCCGTCTGGGCGACAACGCCATGGAGCGTTGGGCCAACCTCACCGAGGTCGACGCGAAAAGCATCTCAAAGGTTCCCGCCCTCGGCGAGAGTGTCTGGGAAGACACCCCGCAGGCCACAACCATCCTATATGTGCCCCAGACCCTCCTCCAGAGCTACCGCGACACCCCCCAGTGGCAAGAATTTGATATCCGTTCGGAGACATCATCCAAAAACGAGATCCACACCGAGGACAGCACCGCAGCCATCCGCGCCGCCTTCGACGGCATGCTTCTGATGATCGAGGCCCCCTGCGCCATCCTTGCCGCCCAGCTCTATGACATCTCGGGCCGCTGCCTGACCATCTCGCGCAACAACCCCGACACGCGCCTGACCCTCGACACCGCTCCCTTCGACACCCGCGTCTTCCTCCTGCGCCTCAACCTCGCCGACGGCACCACCCCCGTCCTCAAGCTCCTCCGCTAATCCCCCAATCTCTCGCGGAAATCTCAGGGAAAAGTCTCGCAGATTACGCGGATTACGCAGAGGCCCTCCGGAGAGAGAGGCGGGATTCTCCCCTCATGTAGGGACGCGCCGCGGCGCGTCCGCGTCAGCCCTGTCAGCAACAAGGGTCTCACGCAGATTCCGCAGATACGCAGATTTCCCGCAGATTCAAAGGGAGGTCTCACAGATTCCACAGATTCCACAGATTAAAGCGGATTACGCAGATTCCTGCCGGATGGCCTCTGCGTAATCCGCGTAATCTGCGAGACTTTATAATACCGATTTGGCGCGGACGCGCCACGGCGCGTCCCTACAAGTGGATGGAAGCCACCCGGGATGCAATGGAGGACAGGTGGCAACAAAATCCATCCGGATGGCTTCTGTGTGAATCTATGCAATCTGTGAGACTTTAAATTAAATCTGTGAGACCCTTTCCGGATTATCTGCGAGGAATCTGCGTATCTGCGGAATCTGCGTGAGACCCCCATTTGTCGAGGGAGAGGTCGTACGCTTGCAGGAGTCAGGGAGATTTCGTAACTTTGCAGGCTCCCCGGTAAATAGCAATCCCGGAGAGCCGTTCCTTTACATCTTGACCGGACCGACTCCCCCTCCGTGGAATCCCGGCCGGAAATGTGGAAAAATTTGATTGCTTGCAACCACTAAAAAAAATGCTAAAAACCCCATGAATTATCTTTTCACATCGGAGTCTGTCTCCGAAGGGCATCCCGACAAAGTCGCCGACCAGATTTCCGACGCGGTGCTTGACCAGTTCCTCGCCCGCGACCCCAAGTCGAAAGTCGCATGCGAGACCCTCGTCACCACCGGCCAGGTAATCATCGCCGGAGAGGTGAAATCCGACGCGTACATCGACCTCGACACCACCGCCCGCGACGTAATCAAGAACATCGGATATAACCGCTCCGACCTCAAGTTCGAGGCCGAGTCATGCGGCATCCTCTCGGCCCTCCATGAGCAGAGCCCCGACATCAACCAGGGTGTCGAACGAGCCAATCCCGAGGAACAGGGAGCGGGCGACCAGGGCATGATGTTCGGTTACGCCACTGACGAGACACCTCTCTATATCCCCCTGACCACCGCTCTGAGCCACGCCCTGCTCAAAGAGCTGTCGAAAATCCGCCGCGAAGGGTCGGCATTCACCTACACCGACGCGCTGGGCCGAGTGCGCTGCTACCTGCGTCCCGACTCCAAGAGCCAGGTGACAGTCGAGTATGACAGCGACCGCAACCCCGTCAAGGTGCATACAGTGGTGATTTCCACACAGCACGACGAGTTCATCCTCCCCGACGACACCCGCACCAAGGAGGAGGCTGAGCGCGAGATGATCGAGACCATCACCAACGACGTGCGCCGCGTGCTGATTCCCCGCACCATCGCCGCCCTCCCCGAGCATCTGCGCCATTTCCTCGACACTGACTTCATCCTCCATGTCAACCCCACCGGGAAATTCGTCATCGGAGGTCCCCACGGAGACACCGGTCTGACAGGCCGCAAAATCATCGTGGACACCTACGGCGGACACGGTGCCCATGGCGGCGGCGCGTTCTCCGGCAAAGACCCTTCCAAGGTAGACCGTTCGGCCGCATACGCCGCCCGCCATATCGCCAAAAACCTTGTGGCAGCCGGAGTATGCCGTGAGGCCCTCGTACAGGTCGCCTACGCCATCGGAGTGGCCCGTCCGGTAAGTTTGTATGTCAACACCCGCGGAACGTCCAAAGTGCCCTTCAGCGACGCCGAAATCAGTGCCAAGGTCAATGAGATTTTCGACATGCGTCCCGCCGCCATCGAACGCCGCCTGAAACTCCGCGCCCCCATCTACCTGGAGACCGCCACCTACGGCCATGTAGGCCGCACCCCCCGCACAGTCACCAAGACTTTCCGCGACTCCTCCGGCCACCCCTTCACCCGCGAGGTGGAGCTCTTCACCTGGGAGAAGCTCGACCACATCGACCAGCTCCGCGCCGCCTTCTCCCTCTGATTCCGCCAACCTGATTCCCGCAAAATAGGATCCCGCAGAATCAGATTCAGCCAATCGGATTCCTCAGAATAACCCCCTCTCCCACCTCTCCCATAATTCCCAAATCTCCCACGCCTCCCAAAGGTCTCACGCAGATTCCGCATATACGCAGATTTCTCGCAGATAATCCGAAAGAGGTCTCACAGATTACACAGATTACACAGAAGCCATCCGGAAGTAAATCCCTCCGGATGGCTTCTGTTTTGTCTTAGATGGCTTCTATTCGCCCTGGATAACTTCATTTCATCCTAGACAGCTTCTATTTCATATTGGACGACTTCTATCTCATCCTGAACGACTTCTATCCACTTGTAGGGACGCGCCGCGGCGCGTCCGCATTCGACCCGGTATTATAAAGTCTCGCAGATTACGCGGATTACGCAGAGACCATCCGGCAGGAATCTGCGTAATCAGCTTTAATCTGTGGAATCCAATGAGCGCAGCGAATCCAATCTGTGAAATCTGTGGAATCTGTGAAATCTGTGAGAGCCAACGGAGCGCAGCGACCCCTAATCCGGGGGATGTCGTCCGGATGGTCTCTGCGTAATCCGCGTAATCTGCGAGACTTTACTCCACAATATCTGCGAGAAATCTGCGTATCTGCGGAATCTGCGTGAGACCTTTTTCCGGCAGGGAGTGCGCGGACGCGCCGTGGCGCGTCCCTACATGAGGGAAAATTGGGAGAAAACCGGGAAAATTGGGAAGTTTGAGAGGATTGGGAATTATGGGAGAGAGGGATATTCCGCGGAATCCGATTCTGCGGAATCGGGGGGAGGGGAAACGGAGACCGCCCCGGAGCCGGAGGGCTGCGGGGCGGTCGGTATTGGGGATCAGGGGGCTGAGGGGTCAGCCGGTCCCTGAGGGGGTAATCTGCGAAGTCAGATTATTTGGCGGCCACGGTGATGACGGGGATACCGGGCTGGGTGGTCAGGGTAATCACGAATGTGCCTGCCTCAGTTGCCTTGTAGTTGTCACCGTCAAGGACAGCGTGGTTCACGTTGGCGGGATCAGCACCGAGGGAGAAGTCCCAGGCGTTGTTGAAGCGAATCTTCCACTGGTCGCCGGCTGCGAAGGTAACTTCTGCGGTCCAGGTGATACCGCCGTCAGCGGTGGTCATCTCGACATCGCTGCCCCATCCGGAAGCTGCGAAGCTTCCAATCACGCCTACGCGGTCAACGGGGGTAAGCTTGTAGGTCGAGAGTGTGCCGGCTGTTTCGTCATACTGAACGGAAGCCCAGAACATACCGGGAGTCGGAACATTAATGTTTTTGCTGTCCTGACCGAGCACGAAGTCTCCTTCGAGGGCCGGAGTCTCCTCTACGGCACCGTAGGTTACTGCGTTGTCCCAGCTGGGCTCGGTGCAGACCTTGAAGCCGGAAGCGTCAACGCCGAAGAAGCCGTAGTAGCCCTTGGAGGTCTCGTTCTTCACATCATACTGCATGAAAGCGGAAGCTTCCTGGCTCCAGCCGTTGAAGCCGCCGGGGGTGTAGAGGTATTCGGGACGGGTGAGAATCTCGAAGCTGTAGGTCATTTCCTCCATGTTGATGGTGAGCTTGTACTGGCCTACCTCGGTGAGCTTGCCGGCCTGAGCGTTGACATCAACGAGTACGCCGTCGAGGTTCTCGTCGCCGTTCTCCTCGGGACCGTAGATGCCGGTAGCCCAGTCAGCGAGGTCCATACCTTCCTGGGAAGCGATCTTCCAGTAGATACCGTCCTTGGTGGTGCCGTCGGCGTTCATGAAGTCAGCCTCGGTGAGCTTGAACTTGAAGACGAAGACAGGATCATCGTAAACGTCAGCGTCGGAATGCTCGAACTTGAAGGGAGCCATTGTGGCAGCGTCACCCAGAGCCCAAGCGGTAGCGTCGCTCAGGAAGTAGTAAGCGTCGGAGATGGTGAAGCCCTGGTCCATGCAGGTTTCTTCGATAGTGCCTTCAGCTGCGTAGTAGTCGGCAGACTGGAGACGGTAGTCAGAACCGTCGAGGTTGACATAGACAGGCACACGGTAGTACATTGTCTTCACCTTGGGGCTCTTGCCGAAGAGGTAAACATGGGCGCTGTTCCACTCCTCTGCGTTGGCAGCGTAGGTAGCGATGCCGTCAGCGGTTGTGGAGGTGGTTGCCAGTGTCACATTGCGCTTGAAGTCCTCGGTGTCGGAGAGCTGAATCTTGTAGCTCACGGTAGCACCTTCGGGGAGATCTTTGGTCTCGACGAGCTGCATTACAGGGACAGTCGCGCCCTCTGCGCGGTAATCCTCGAGATTGAGGACGGCGGTAGACGCGAGCACTCCGGCTTTCTGGGAGACAACGTCACCGGTGGTCAGGATGGGTTCCTGAGGATTTGACTGGGGGATAGCCGGATCGATTTTCTCCTCGCAGGAGGTAGCGGCCATCATCCCGAGAGCGCCCAGCAGGAATATGCTAAGTTTTTTCATTGTTTCTTAAAATGGTGTTTTAAGGATGATTCGCCTTGCCGTCGCCCGCCCCGCTGACGGAGCGGGCGGCGGCTGAGGCTGATTGAAATCGGGATTAGTTAGCGGTCGAGGCCATGGTGAGAGTGTAGACACCCTTGACAAGGCTCAGGTGGGCATAGCCGTGGAACGCCTCGGTCATGGTAAGGTTGCCGGGGTTGTCACCGTTGTCGATAACGAGGGGGGTATCGGGAACTACGCTCGAACCGGCAGCACCTGCACCTGCGTTGAGGGCACCCCAAGAGGAGTCAGCCACCTTGAACTCGGTGCCGGCAGGGATGGTTACGGTGCCGGTAACCCAGGTGTTCTCCTCAGGACCGGTCACGAACTGATACTGCTCTACAGCATCCCAGCCCGGAGTTTCGGGGAAGCCACCACGGAGGTAGATGTTCACGGGAACGCCGGATACCCAGATTGCGAGATAGTTGGCGGAAACACCCTTGAAGGAAACCACGTTGGAGAGGAACTGAGTGTTCTCCTCCTCAACGCCGATGTAAGCGCGAAGACGCATGTAAAGTCTCTGGTAAGGGAGGGGGAGGTCAGCCTCGGTCTGCACTCCGGAGAGTTTCTCCAGGGCGGCGGCAACGTCGGCATTGAGGGGGTTGATCTCGCCGCAGTCGTAGAAGTCCTGCTGGATTTCCTCGAACTTGGCGAAGTCCTCGGTCAGGGAGCACTGCACACGGTATGTGGCCACGGCTGCGTAGCCGAAATCAGGCTGTGAGCAGGTCAGGTGGAAAGTACCATCCTGGTTGTCGGTGGTCAGCATGATCACCTGGTCTGACATCTGGGGCTGGTTGAGGAAGTCAGCCTTCTCCTCGCCCTCGTGGGTGTTCAGTACGGGGTTGTCGTCCCAGGTCTCGGAGCAGCTCGAGAAACCAAGCGCGGCCACTGCGACGGCAAACATCAAAGATATCTTTTTCATTGTTGGAAAGATTCTGAATTTGTTGTTTTTTCAGCCCCGGCCATCCCTGCGTGAGGGATGGCGCTCGGGCCGGAAAGTTAGATTAGTAGCCGGGATTCTGCTTGAAATCGGGCTGTGAGTTGAGCACGGCGTTGGGGATGGGGAAGAGGGCATACTTGTCGTCGATGCGGGTACCCTCCATGTTGTTGATGTTACCCTTCACCTGCCATACAGTCTGCTGAGGACCTACGAACATACCGTTACGGATAAGGTCGGTACGACGTACTGACTCGAGGTAAAGCTCACGTGAACGCTCGTCCATAAGGTTCTTCTTGGTCAGCTCGGCGGAGTTGAAAGCGGGGGAGCCGGCACGCTCACGCACATAGTTGATGTAGTTGAGAGCCTTCTGGCGGTCACCGACACCGCCGTTGATGTAGCACTCGGTGTACATCAGGTAGATGTCAGCAAGACGGATGATAGGCTGGTCGGTAGACATGAAGGGAGTAGCGTCGTAATTGGGCTGCCATACACCCTTTGCGTCATACTGTCCGTCGAAGAGGGTGAGGGGCTTGCTGTAATCAACAGCGGCGGGGTTCTTGGTGATGGTGTTACCGGTGAACTTGACAATCATGTTACCGCCGGTAGTACCCCACGCGCCGGTGAAGCCAAGGAAAACATCAGTGTAATCCTCCGCATCCCAAGAGCCGTTTTCATCTTGGCCGGCAGGAAGGAAGCCGCGTTCCCAAAGGTCGTCACGCTTGTCGTTGGGAAGACCGTAGAAACGCTCTGCCATCTGCTTGATACCCTTGATACATGACCATTCGCCGGAGCAACCGAAATTCTGCTTGGGAACATAGTGGGAGTTGGTGATGGTACCGGCGACGATGAATGTCGGGCCACCGTAGCTCTGAGTCATGTCCTGGTCGAAAGCGATACCGAAGAGGATTTCGTTCTCGGCCTTGTTGCTTCCGCCGGGCATGTACTGCTTGTTGTCCTCGCAGAAGAGATAGAGATATTCCTTGGCGAGACCGGTAGCGGTACCGTCTGCGGCAACGAAGCCACCGCCCTGATGGCGACGGATGATGTTCTCGCAACGGGTCTGGCAGTCAGCCCAGCGGGGAGTGCCGGAGTAAACCTCGGCGTTGAGGTAGAGACGGGCAAGAAGAGCCTCAGCACCGTCGAGACCTACGCGGCCATAAACGGGGTTTTCGCTGATGAGCTTCTGGTCCACGATTTCCTTCAGTTCGGTCTCGATGAAGTTGAAGACTTCGAGACGGGTGGCCTGGACAGGCTCCGCGCCGACTTCGGCTTCCTCGGTGATGAATGAGGACTGGCCGAAGAGGTCGATCATGTTGTAGTAGGAGTAAGCGCGGAGGACGCGGGCCTGCGCGCGCATCTCGAGGGTCTCTGCGTCGGTGTCGTCGGCTGTGTTGGCCAGGAACTGGTTACAGATGGCGATGTGGCCTACCAGACGGTAGTATGCACCGTAAACGATGGTGTTGCTGGAAGACCATGTGCAGGCGATGAGGTCACCGATTGAACCGCCTTCGTCATTGGGCCAGATCCAGGTCAGCTCGTCGGTGGGGAACTCGCCGAGGGTGAAGATTGTACGCAGGTAGGCGGAAGTACCGGGGTCGAGACCGCCTACGTATGATGAGCCGGAACCGGCGATACCGCTGACAGCGATACCGGAGTAGCAGATGCCGAGGGCGTTAGCCTTGAAGTTGGGGTCAGAGGTGTTGACCAGGTTGGGGTCGTTGGGCTCCAGGTCGAGGTCTCCCACGCAGGAGGTCATGCCAAGGCCGAGGGCAACGCCACCAAACAATAGATATTTTTTGAGATTCATTGTTAGATTCAGTTTTAGATGTTCAACCTTGACCGGATTAGAAGTTGGCGACTACGCCGAGCGACCAAGTGGTGGCGCGGGGATAGATGTTGCCGTCCACGCCGGAGAACACTTCAGGATCGAGACCCTTGTACTTGGTGATGACGAAGGGGTTCTGAACGGCAGCGAAGATGCGGAGCTTCAGGTTGTCGTTGAGGAGGTTGTCGAATGTGTAACCGAGGTTGATGTTGTCGCAACGCAGGAATGAGGCGTTACGCAGCCAGTAGTCGGAGTAAGAGAAGTTGGTATCGGTTGTGTCGTAGTAGTAGTCGGCCACCCAGAGGTTGCTGAGCTGGTTGTTACGGAACATACCGCTCATGTCTGTACCGCTGCGGAGAGCGTCGGCATACATGTAGTTGCCGATGGATGCGCGGAGAGTGAAGCCGAAGTCCCACTGCTTGTAGCGGAAGTTTGAGCCGAAGGTCATGGTCACCTTGGGATCCTTGGAGTAGCGTACAACCTTGTCTTTGGGGTCGATCACACCATCACCGTTCTGGTCAACGTATGCGCCGGGGATGGGGTTGCCGTCAGCTCCGTAAACCTGCTGGAAGAGGTTGAAGGAGTATGCGGGATAGCCTTCCTTCTGGATCTGGACGTTACCGCCGGTACCGCCACCGCCACCGCCGACTTCGAAGGTCAGGCCGTTGAGGTCGGTGATTTCGTTGTGGTTCCAGCCTACGTTGTAGGAGAGGGTCCAGGTGAAGTCATCTGTAACGATGGGCTTGGCGTTGATAGCGAACTCGATACCGTAGTTCTCCATCTTACCGATGTTCTGGGGCAGGTAAGCCACAGTAGAGGAACCGGCAGCGACGGGAACGGTAGAGAGGAGGTCGCGGGTGTTACGCTTGTAGTATTCGATGGCACCGGTGATGCGGTTGTTGAAGAAACCGAAGTCGATACCGGCGTTCCATGTCTCGGTGGTCTCCCACTTCAGGTCGGGGTTGTATCCGTCGGGGAAGTAGGGGGTAAGCCATCCGCCCATACCGTTGGTGTAGTAAGAACCGGGGGAGGAAACGGTGTAGGTGGGGATGTAGTTGTAGTAGTTACCTACGGCCTGCTGACCGGTTTCACCCCAGCCTGCGCGGAGCTTAAGGTCGGAGAGCCAGCCTGCGGCGTCAGCCATGAAGGCTTCGTCGTTGATACGCCATCCGAGGGCGACAGCGGGGAAGACACCCCAGCGGTTGTCTTTGGAGAAGCGGGAGGTGGCATCGCCACGGACGGTGGCGGTCAGGAGGTAGCGTTCCTTGAAGGTGTAGTTCACACGGCCGAAGAACGAGAGGAGCTGGAGGTGGTTCTTCCAGTGGTAGTTGCCGTTGGCATCGATGTCATCAGCCTGGAAGGGCTTGCCGACCTGGTCGGCGGTAGCGGGGTTCCAGTTGAGGGTATAGGTTCCGTCGCCGTTGGCGATAGCGGAAGAGAGACCCTGGGTGGTAGCTACACCCTGGATTGAGTTCGAACCGTCGTTCCAGCCGTTGGCGGCGTCACGCGACCAGGTGTAACCGGCGGTAGCGTCGAGCATCGACTTGATGGCCTCGAATTCCTTCTTGTAGTTGAGGTAGAACTCGAGAAGGGTGTTGGAACGGAAAGCGTACTGCTGACGAGAGGAGCCGCCGCCGTAGTTGTTGGGAAGGTCTTTCCATGCCATGTGAGAGTTGGCCTCGATGATGTAGTAGTCGTTGGACTTGGTCACGTCGTAACCGAGGTTGAGGTTGGCGTGGAGTTCGGGGAGGAAGTGGAAAGAGTAGTCAAACTGGATGTTACCGTTCGAACGGTAAACATTGGAGTAGTTCTTGGTCTGGTCGATGGTGGCGACGGGGTTGTAGGTCGCGTTGTTCTCGAGGTTCACCTGGCCGCCAGCGAGAGTCCAAGGCTCGGTATAACCGTTATAGAGGTAAGCGAAGCCGGAGTTGCCGCCGGTGATGGGCTGGTAGTTACGGACGGGGAGGGTCGGGTTGTAAGATACAGCCTGGCCGATTGCGCCACTCTGGCCCCAGTTGTTACGCACATAGAAACCTTTGACCTTGGCGTTGATCGACAGATGGTCGTTGAAGAACTTCGGGGTCAGGGCGAGACCTACGGTGACGCGGTCCATTGATGAGGCTTCGAGGATACCGTTGTTGTTGGTGTAGGAAACATCGACGCGGTAGGGAAGCACACCTGCGGTACCGGCGACAGCCAGAGAGTAGTCAGAGCTTACTGCAGTGCGGAAAATCTGGTCCTGCCAGTCGGTGTTGGTGTCGCCGAGGTAACCGGCGGCAGCGGAGTTCTGACCGAACTTGTTGTAGACGAGTTCGCGGAACTGACCGGCGTTCATCACGTCTGCGGTGCGGCGGGCGTAGTCAATGTAAAGGTTTGCGGTGAAGGTCACCTGGGGCTTGCCGGAGCGGCCCTTCTTGGTGGTGATGATGATCACACCGTTGGATGCACGCGAACCGTAGATGGCGGTTGCGGAAGCGTCCTTGAGGATGGTCATTGATTCGATTGACTCGGGGTTGATCATGGCGAGGGGTGAACCCATACCGAGGGGGGTGTCGGCAGACAGGGGCACACCGTCAAGCACGATCAGAGGGTCGTTGGAAGCTGACAGAGAGGCACCACCACGGATACGGATATCAGCGGCGCCTGAGGGGCCTCCGGAGGTGGTCACAACCACACCGGGGGTCTGACCAACGAGCATGTCCTGCACGGAGGTTGCGAGACCGGCCTCGATTTCGTCGGGCTTCACGATTGCCACAGAACCGGTGGCGTCTTGTTTTCTCACGGTACCGTAACCGATGGCTACGACTTCGTTGAGCATGACGGAGTTCTCCTTCATCTCAACGTTCACGGTGGTGCGTCCTTCGACGGGGATACGCTGTGTGTCGTAGCCGACGTAAGACACAACGAGGATGGCGTTGGAGGCAACCTTGATGGTGTAGTTACCGTCGATGTCGGTAGACGCACCGTTAGTTGTCCCTTCAGCGAGCACGCTGGCACCGATAAGCGGTTCACCTTGAGGGTCGGTGACCGTACCGCTTACGGTAATCGACTGCGCGTTGACACCAATGGCCATCAGCAGTCCCACCATAAGAAATAGGAATTTCTTGGCGATTCCTGTTTGTGAATGTTTCATTTAAGGATAATTTGAAATTAATGATTTTCAGGTCTTTCGATACTTAAGGATTCCACGAGGACGCGTCATTGCGTGGCAGGGATGGCCTGGAGGCGGTCCCCTGGGAGCTGGTCACTGACCGGGAGGCTAAGAGAGTTTGTTAGTGGCATCGTTTTTCCGGCACTGTTAAGGCTCTAAGCTTCTACACATACTAATAGAATCACTCGCAAAATTATTAAAAAGCTTTAACAAATCATCATTTTTTTTGACCTAACTCACCGTTATTGATGTTAAAAAAAGTTAATCAACTAATTCACAACGAATTAACACTTTTAATAAATTTTAATATTGCGAGGAAAGGAGATGCAATATTTGTCGGAATATTAAACTTTTGGTAACTTTGCCTGTCAAAATTATCCATTACCTGACTGACCTAATGATGAAACGGCTGACAGGGCTGCTGATGGCCCTCGCGATCGCGGCCGCACCGCTGGCGGCGGCTGCTCCGGTATGGGAGGAGGTTACTTCCCCCCAGACGGCTGTCGTGCAGTCGTTCGACATGGAGAGCCAGACTGAGGTGGTTGTCAAGGACGGGTATATCTACATCTGGTCGCAGCGGCCGGTGACCGTCAAGCTGTTCTCGATCCTGGGTCAGCAGATTCACCAGGATACTGTCCCGGCAGGCATCCACCGCCTGAAGCTCAATTCCAAAGGGATTTTCATCCTCAAGGCCGGCTCGCTGACCAAGCGCGTCACCCTCTGACCGCGCCGATTCCGCCGATTCCCTCGCTGATTCCCAACCCTCCCAAAATTCCCAACCCTCCCAAAACTCCCATTCCTCATCCAATATCCCCTCTTGTAGGGACGCGCCGCGGCGCGTCCGCGCCAACCCTACCCTTTTTGCCGTAAAAAGTCTCACGCAGATTCCGCAGATACGCAGATTATTCGCAGATTAAGAGGATTTTCCGGGAAGGTCTCACAGATTTCACAGATTACACAGATTTAATTTGAGATTCAGATTCAGGGAGAGGTTCACTGATTTGATTTAAGGTCTCGGTTCATTTTTTAAAGTCTCGCAGATTACGCGGATTACGCAGAGGCCATCCGGAAACGAAATCCATCCGGATGGCCTCTGCGTAATCCGCGTAATCTGCGAGACTTTATGATATCGAGGTGGGGAGAAATACCGATTTGATTGCGGACGCGTTTGATTGCGGACGCGCCGCGGCGCGTCCCTACAAGTGGAAAACCATCCGTGATGAAAACCATCCGGATGGTTTCTGTGTAATCTGTGTAATCTGTGAGACCCTTATCCTCGAATAATCTGCGGGAAATCTGCGTATCTGCGGAATCTGCGTGAGACTTTTTGGGAATAATGGGAGGGATGGGAGGATTGGGAATTTTGGGTGGGGTGGGGTCAGGGGAAAAGGGAGAGCTGGGTGGGGGGAAGGAGGCGGAAGGTGAGGCGGTGGTGGGGGGAGGGGCCGTGGGCGGCGATGGCGGCTCGGTGGTCGGGGGTGGGGTAACCTTTGTTGACGGCCCAGTTGTAGTCGGGGTATTCGTCGTGGAGGTGGCGCATGATTTCGTCGCGGTGGGTCTTGGCGAGGATGGAGGCTGCGGCGATGTTGCCGTAGCGGCTGTCTCCTTTGACGAAGGTCTGCCAGGGGATGTCGCGCCAGGGGTGGAATTTGTTGCCGTCGACGATGACCGATGCTGGGGTCTGCCGCCGGTCGGAGCAGGCTATAATCGCGCCGGGATGGGCATCGGGGCCTGAACAGAGGGCGTCGAGGGCGCGGTGCATGGCGGTAATGGAGGCACGGAGGATGTTGATTTTGTCTATTTCCCCGGGGGTGCAGGCGGCTACGGCCCAGGCGATGGCTTCGCGCTCGATGATGGGGCGCAGGGCTTCGCGCCGGGCTTCGGTGACCTGTTTGGAGTCGTTGAGCCAAGGGTGGGAGAAGTCGTCGGGGAGGATGACGGCGGCGGCCACTACGGGGCCTGCGAGGCATCCTCGGCCGGCTTCGTCGCAGCCGGCCTCGCGGTTTCCGGGGGTATGGAAGGGGAGCAAGTCGGGGGGATTGAGGGGGTGGGAAAATTGGGAGGATTGGGAGGATTGGGAAATCTGGGAGTTTTTGGGGGAGGGGGAACCGCGGGAGGATTCCGGAGAGGAGCCGGTGGAGGCCTAAGGAACTTTCCGAGGAAAGTCGGGAGGGAGGCCTAAGGGGAGGTCCGGCGGAATCAGAGGGGAGGCCTAAGGGGAGGCCCGGCGGAATCAGAGGGGGCGGCGGAAAGCGCGGCGGCGTTTGTGAAGGCGGGTGTCGAAGTAGTCCCACTGGCCGCGGACCTTGTCGTTGCCGGCAAGCTCGGGATTGGTCTCGGCGTGTTTGAAGCCGGCCTTGATATAATGGGGGATGAGGTCGGCGAAGAGGAGGGCGTTGACCCCTTTGTTCTGGTATTCGGGCTTGACGGCGATGAGGAGGAGGTCAACGATGTCGGATTTGCCGCGCAGCACTTTCAGCAAGTGCCACCACCCGGTGGGGAGGAGGCGGCCACGAGATTTCTGGAGAGCTTTCGAGAATGACTGGATGGAGATGCCGACGGCCACAAGGCGGTCTTCGCTGTCGACCACGACGGTGACGAAGTCGAGGTTGAGGATGCCGAGGTACATGTCGATGTAATACTCTATCTGGCGGGGTGTCAGGGGTGAGTAACCGTAGAGGTTGTCATATGCCTCGTTGATAAGCTCGAAGAGGGCCACACCATATTCCTCCTTGATTTTCTTGCGGGAGGTGTATTTCTTCACCCTGAGGTTGTTGCGGGTCTTGACGATCTCGGCCACGCGGGCGTATTTCTCGGGGATGCGGTCAGGGACGGCGATGGCCATCTCGACCCATTCGGCCTCGGGGGTGAAGCCCATGCGCTCCATATGGCGGGGGTAGTAGGGGTGGTTGTAGATGGTGGCCATTGTGCCGAGCTGGTCAAAGCCCTCGACCAGCATCCCTTCGTGGTCCATGTCGGTGAAACCCATCGGGCCGAGCATCGAGGTCATGCCCTTCTCCTTTCCCCAGGCTCCACAGGCATCGAAGAGGGCATCGACCACCTCGGGATCGTCGATGAAGTCGACGAAGCCGAAGCGGAGGGTCTTCTCGCCGGTGCGCTCATTGACGGCGTTGTTGATTATCCCGGCGATGCGCCCCACCGGTTTCCCGTCCCGGTAGGCCATGAAGCATTGCGCCTCGCAGAAGTCGAAGGCGGGGTTGACTTTCGGGGAGAGAGTGTTGACATCGTCGTGGATGAGAGCGGGGACGTAGTATTCGTTCCCCTCGTAGAGGTCTATGCCGAATTTTACGAATTTGCGGAGTTGTAATCTTGTGGGCTCAATGGCGCGGATTTCAACGCTCATATTCTTCAGATTGTTGACGGTTGGGTTAAAGATTAGAGGGCGGGCGCTTTCCAGCAGAGCCAGCCGAGGATTAGGGCCATGATGGCCAGGAATGTGATGATGGTGAGGTAGAGGCGGCGGTTGGAGTCGCCGGAGAGGGCCATCTTGAGGTCCTGCACGTCGCGGAAGCGGCGGCGGGGGTCGTCGCTGAGACAGCGGTCGGCCACCCGCGAGTAGCGCGACAGGGCGCCCTGGGAGGGCTGGTCAGTCTGTCCCTCGACAGGCTTGTAGGCATCGAGGGCGGCACGCAGCACGCGGCCATAGTTGCGGATATCCTCCGACGCGTCGGTGGGTGTAAGATGCTCCCGCTGGTCGAAACCGACATCAATCAGCTTGAGGTTGCGGATATTCTCGGTGAAGATGATGGTCTCGGGGCGTATCGGATGATGGAGGATATGGTTTTTCTGGATGTAACCGATAGCCTCGGGGAGCTGGCATACGATTTTGTCGAGAATCGCGCCGCTGACCTCACCCTTGTCGATGAGCTTGCGGAGGGAATCGCCGTAGACATCATCGGTGATTATCGACATCCCGACCCCGGGGACATCCTCGAAATCGTTGATCATCACGATATTCGGATGGCAGAGATTATATCTGACATCAAACTCCTTCTCAATCATCTCGCGGAAGCGGGAATCATCGCGCAGGGAGGGTTTGAGGGTCTTGAGCATCACCCATTTGCCATGTTTGCGGGCGGTGTAGACATCATAGAACTCCTCGTCCCATTCGGGGAGGTGTTCGATCTCGGTCCATTTGTCGGTCTTGTTTTCTGCCATTGTCGGAAGGGGAGGGGAAAAATGTTGGTTGTGGGTTATCGGGGATGGGTCTTGAGGTAGTTCTCCTCAAGGGTGTTGTCGAAATAGAGGATGTGCTGGCGGGAGTGGCAGGGGAAGTTGAACTTCACGGCCTCGACATCCCCCAGGCGGTCTGTGCCGATGACATGGCCGATGCCGATGACATTGTTGAGGATGCGGCGGCGGTCGATGTCGGAGATGACGTAGAAGGGTGAGGCGGCGAAAGTGCCGTGACCGCTCTTGAGTATCGCCCCGGCAATCATGTCGGAACGGATGGCCATGTTGAGGGCTTTCTTCCCAGGGGTCTCCCCCACTCCGCGCTCATAGACGGCGAGGGCCAGAATCGAGAGGTCGAGCGACACGGGGTTAAGCTCCAGGGCCGGCCCTATCAGACGAGCCACCTCCTCGTAGTCCTTGCGGTCATAGGCGGCATGGATTTCGGGGAAGGTGTCACGCGGCTCATAGGAGGGGGTAAAGGCGAATCCGTAGTAGACAGTGGCCATCTCGTCGGAGGTGAGGGTGGTGTCGGCCGCCACGAAGCGGTCGAGCAGAGCCTTGTAGCGGGCGGGGTGCATCGTGACATCCACCTCAATCTGGCGGTAGTCGATGGCCCGGAGGGGAAGGAAAGCTCCTATCAGGAGGAGTATTGCAAGTAACTTTTTCATTTTCAAGGGAATCATTTCTGGAGGGCGATGGAGAGAATCTTGCGGGGGAGGTCGGTGTTGTCATTCACCCCTGAGAACTCCGACGCGCCGACCCCGACAGCGAAGACCGGCACCATGGCACCGGTATGCTTGATTGTCGGGAAGCCGAATCCGGCCTTGTCGTTGAGCAGCTCGAAGACACGGGCCGAGAAACCGTCGAAGGTGGCGTAAAGGGTCTCCTGGTCAGGGGCGGAGTTGCGTCCGGCCATCATGTTGTCAAACATCCCGGCCAGCTCGGCGGTCTCCTCCTCGGTGAGGATTACGGCTGTCCCGAATCCGAGGTTCTCGGCGAGGTATTCCTCCATGTCGGGCCAGCGGTAGACACGGCGGTCATGGGCGAGGCTCTTGATATGTTCGCTGAACATCTCCTTCGAGACCTTCTGGGCGGCGGCGACCTCGGGACGCACGGAGTAGCCGGTGGTGGTGGTTCCGACCGACATTCCTCCGGTCTCATGGTCGGCGGTGACCACAATCAGGGTCTCGTCGGGATGGGCGAGGTAGAACCGCCACGCCAGAGCGAGCGACTGGTCGAAGTTGACCACCTCGCGGATAATCGCCCCGCCGTCATTGGCGTGACCGGCGTGGTCGATGTTGCCACCCTCAACCATCATGAAGAAACGGTCGGGGGAGACGCGCTCAAGCTGACGGATTCCGGCGGCTGTCATAGCCGGGAGGGTCAGCGCTCCGGGGATGGAGTCCACGGTGTAGCCGACATTCCAGGTGCGGACGGTGTCATTGCTCAGGAGCAGCAGGCGGTCGGCCTCGACATCAAGTCCGGCCGGGCCGGAGGTGACTGTCACCCCCTTCTCGGCGAAATAATCGAGCAGAGGGGTCTTTTTCCCCTCCTTGTCGCGGGCGGCACGAAGCCCCGCGCCTGCGGCGAACTGGTAGCCTGACTCGGCCAGCTGCCTGCCGACGGTCATGTATTCCGACCGGGAGGGAACATGGGCGTAGAACGCTCCGGGGGTAGCGTCGTCGATAGCCACGGTGGTGACCAGACCGACACCCCAACCGTTGTCATAGAGGGTCTTGGCGATGGATGTTACGGCCACAGAATCGGCGTTCATACCGAGTATGTTGTTGCGGGTCTTGTGGCCGGTGGCGAGAGCCGTACCCGCCGCGGCGGAGTCGGTGACATCAGAGGAGGCGGAATGGGTGCGGGCCATCGAGGCCACCGGGAAGGTGAGCATCGTCAGGGTGGAGTCGTTGCCAAGCACCTCATTGCTGTATATCTGGGCGTTGAGGACATGGTTGAAACCCATGCCGTCGCCGATGTAGTAGAAAATGTATTTAGGGGCATCAGCGGCCACAGGCATAGCGGCTGCGGCGAGCATCGAGAGGGAGAAGAGGGTTTTTCCGGTGATATTCATGGTCAGTCGTTATTGTTCATTGCAAGAAGGGGGTCGATGACGGAGCGGTCGTTGGAGAGACGCGGCACCTTGCGCTGTCCGCCGAGTTTCCCGGTGGCGGCGAGCCATCTGGTGAATACCCCGCGCCGCGCCGGGATGATTTCCAGGGGGTCGAGGAAGATCCCTCCGGCACGTTTGGCCTGGTAGTCGGAGTTCTCTTTCTGCAATTCCAGGTCAAGCAGGCGGCCGAACTCCGCGATTCCGCAGGACGGCTCGCGCGAGAACTCCACGAGCCACTGATGACGGCCCCGGGTGTGGTCTCCGGCGTAAACCGGGGCGGCGGTGTAGTCGACCACCTCCGCGCCTGTCATGGCGGCCACGCGGGTCATGGCGGCCTCGGCGTTGTAGACCATCAGCTCCTCGCCGAAGGCATTGATGAAGCATTTGGTGCGCCCGGCGATGGTTATGGTCAGGGGTGAGACAGACTCCACCTTTACGGTGTCTCCCAGGCGGTAACGCCACAGGCCGTTGGATGAGGTTATCACAAGCTCGTAGACCTCGCCGGGGATGACCTCCCAGGCTGGGAAGGCGTGGTCTGAGCCGAGGGGGAGGAACTCGTAGAACACCTCGGCATTCATCAGCAGCCCCATCGCCGGGGAACCGGGCTTCTCCTGCACGGCGAAGAACCCTTCGGAGGCGTTGTAGTTCTCCCAATAGCGCATTCTGGAGGGGTCGGTGATATGGAGGTATTGCTCGCGGTAGGGGCCGAAAGCGATGCCGCCATGGAAAAACACCTCCAGACCGGGCCACACGTCATGGATTGTCGACGCTCCGGTGATTCGCAGCACCTCTTTCAGGACGGTCAGGAACCAGGAGGGGACACCCGATATCGACCTGACATCGGCCTTGGCGGCGGCTTCGGCAAGACGCGGGAGCTTCACCTGCCAGTCGGCAAGGAGGGCTGTACGCTTGTCGGGCACCCGGAAGAGGTTGACCAGGGGGTTGATGCGGTCGATCAGCGATGCAGAAAGGTCACCGACCTTCACACCGGAGGGCAATCCCTGAAGCTCGTTGGCGTAGCTCCCCCCGAGGATGAAGTTCTTCCCCCCGAAGACATGGCTGTCGGGATAGGCGTGGAGGTATGAGGCGAGGGAATATGCCGCTCCGGCGTAATGACAGCCGTTGAGCGACGCGTCGGGGAGGGGTATGTATTTGCTTTTCCCTCCGGAGGTGCCGGAGGACTGGGCGAAGCGTCGGCATACCCCGGGCCAGAGGATGTCCCTCTCCCCTGCCAGCATCCTGCCGACCCACGGGCGGAACGGCTCATAGGTCTGCGGCTCCACGCGGGAGGCAAAGCGTGAATAAGAGTCGGCGGGGGAAAGCCCCTTCTCACGCCCGTATTCGGTTTTCGACCCGGCATAAAGCAAACGGCGGAGCGTCTCCTTCTGGCTGCGCTCCACATCGCGTCTCTCCCGCTGTTCGGCCTCGTGGACCCGGGAGAAAAACGGTTTGCTCAATGGGGTGAAATCAATCATTCCTATTTCTTGCGCCGGGCGGGACGTTTAGGCTTGGCGTCCTGGTCGGCTATGATGTCGCGACACTCCTCCAGGGTGAGGGCGGAGGGGTCGGCCACGGTCTTGGGTATCTTGTAGTTGTTCTTGCCGCAGGCGATATAAACGCCGTAGCGGCCATTGAGAATCTGTATGGTCTCATCCTCGGGGAAGGTCTTGACCACACGGTTGGCCTCCTCGCGGCGTTTCTCCTCAATGAGGGAGACAGCCTCGTCGAGGGTCAGATGGGCGGGTGAGTACTCCTTGGGGATGGAGATGAACTTCCCGTCAAACTTGACATATGGCCCGTAGCGGCCTATGGCCACGGTGAGGTCGCTACCCTCGTATTCCCCGATATGACGGGGGAACTCGAAGAGTTTCAGGGCCTCTTCGAGGGTGATGGTGCTGACGCTCTGACCTTTGAGCAGGGACGCGAACTGGGGTTTCTCCTCCCCTTCGCCATCGCCGAGCTGTATCATGGGGCCGTAGCGGCCTATTTTCACCGAGACAGGCTTGCCGGTCTTGGGATCCACACCGAGAACCCTCTCCCCTACCTTGTGTTCGAGGCGCATGTTCATCGCCGAGTCAACGGCGGGATGGAATCCGGTGTAGAAACTCTGTATCTCGTTGTGCCAAGGGAGCTTGCCCTCGGCGATTTTGTCGAATTTCTCCTCCACCTGGGCGGTGAAGTTGTAGTCGAGGATGTCGGGGAAATATTCGGTCAGGAACTCGTTGACCACCTCGCCGACATCGGTGGGGACAAGTTTCCCCTTCTCGGAGCCGACAGTCTCGGTACGGGTGTTACGCGATACCTTCCCGTCCTCAAGGGTAAGCACGAGGAAGGAGCGGTCAGTACCCTCCTTCTCCCCCTTCTCGACATATCCGCGCTGCTGGATGGTGGAGATTGTCGGGGCGTAGGTCGACGGACGGCCGATTCCCAGTTCCTCCATCTTCTTGACCAGCGAGGCCTCGGTGTAGCGGGGAGGCTGCTGGGTGAACCTCTCGGTGGCGGTCATCTCCCCGAGGGTGAGCTTCATGCCCTTGCTGAGGTGGGGCAACAGCCCCTGGTCTGAACCGTCGTCGGCGTTGTCATCGTCGCGACCCTCCATATAGACCTTGAGGAAACCGTCGAAACGGACAACCTCGCCGGTGACGGTGAAACGTGCGCCGCTCTCCTTGGCTGAAATCTCGACGGTGGTCTTCTCCATCTCCGCGTCGGCCATCTGTGAGGCCACGGCGCGTTTCCATATGAGGGAGTAGAGACGCTTCTCCTGAGGAGTGGCGTCGATGGTCTTCTGGTCGACATAGGTGGGGCGGATGGCCTCGTGGGCCTCCTGCGCGCCACGCGAGGAGGTATGGTAGCGGCGGAGCTTGAGGTATTCATCCCCCATCGTGGAGACAATCTCATCCTTTATGGCCCCGAGGGCAAGCTCGCTGAGGTTGAGCGAGTCGGTACGCATGTATGTGATATGTCCGGCCTCGTAGAGCTTCTGGGCAATCATCATGGTCTGGGAGACGGTGAAGCCGAGCTTGCGGGCGGCCTCCTGCTGGAGGGTGGAGGTGGTGAATGGGGGCGCGGGGGCTTTCTTGACGGGATGGACGTTGACGGCAGTCACCTCGAAGGTGTCACCGGCGGCGCGGGTGAGCATCTCCTCAGCCTCCTTGGCCGAGCCGAGACGCGAGGCGAGGGTGCCGGAAACTGTCTCGCCGTCGGGGAGACGGAAGCTTGCCACGACGCGGAAGTATTCCTCAGGTGTGAACCCCTTGATTTCATTCTCGCGCTCCATGATCAGCCTGACGGCCACAGACTGGACTCGTCCGGCCGAGAGGGCGGGCTTGATTTTCTTCCACAGCACCGGAGACAGCTCGAAACCGACGATGCGGTCGAGCACGCGACGCGCCTGCTGGGCGTCGACCAGGTTGAGGTCGATGTCGCGTGGGTTCTCGATGGCGTGGAGTATGGCGTTCTTTGTGATTTCGTGGAAAACGATGCGGCGGGTGTTGCCGGGCTTGAGCTTCAACACCTCGAACAGGTGCCAGGCGATGGCCTCCCCCTCGCGGTCCTCATCGGAAGCGAGCCATACGGTCTCCGCCTCCTTTGCGCTCTTCTTCAGCTCCGCCACGAGTGCCTTCTTGTCGTCGGGAATCTCATAGACAGGCTCGAAGCCGTTGTCGACATCGATGCTGAAATTCTTCTTTTTCAAATCGCGGATATGTCCGTAGCTCGACATCACCTTGAAGTCAGGCCCGAGGAATTTCCCGATGGTCTTCGCTTTTGCGGGTGACTCGACAATCACAAGATTCTTCGACATATGGCAGGGGGTGTATGAAGTTTGCTTCTATTCCGGTTTTATATAACAAGGTGGCCGACGCGGCGCGACGGCACAAAACGCGGGGGCAAAATTACAAAAACAATGTCATAATTTCCCCCGGCGGAGGTGAAAATTCTCATTTATCCCAACAAAAATCCCTCCGGGGGTGTTCGACCCAGTGAAAAAATCAGTAAATTTGCTCTCTATGGAACAGATATTCTCATCACTGCTCGCTGAAATCAATTCCCCGGAGGTCAACCTCACCGGGGCGGTGTTCAAACTGCTGCTGTCGATGATTCTCGGGGTGCTTGTCGGCCTGGAGCGCAAACGCAAGGGACAGATAGCCGGGGTCAGAACCTTCGCCCTGATTTCGATGGGGGCCTGCATGGCCATGCTGCTGTCGATTTATGTGCCGCAGGTCTACCTGGGGCTGAAAAACGGCGACCCGGGACGTATAGCCGCCCAGGTAATCACCGGTATCGGTTTCCTCGGCGCGGGAGCCATGATTCATATGAAAGGCTCGGTCAGGGGGCTGACCACCGCCGCCGGAATCTGGATGACCGCCACGATAGGCATGGCCGTCGGGGTCGGGATGTATCTCTGCTCGATAATCGCCACGGCGATGATATTGCTGACCCTCATAGCTTTCCAGGTCTACGAAAACCGGGCGCGCCTGGGCCAGGAGAACCGGGTGGTGAAGATGGTCGTCCACGGCATCGTCACGGACATCACCCCCTACCGCGAGGTCTTCGCCAGCCATTCGGTCCATCTCTCGACCTTCTACATCAACTATGACTACGAGCAAAACCTGACGGAGCTGAATTTCGTCGTCCTCGCCCCGACCCACCGCAACTACCTCCCCATGTTCCAGGATCTCCGCCACCTTGGCGACACCCGCTCGCTGACCCTCTCGTCAGGCACCTGAGCCTCCCCTATCTATAACCGATTTATAACCGGTCAATCACCCCCCAACCGGTCAATCACCCCTCGCTTCGCTCGGGCACCGGACAGTCATAGAGGCCCCCTACTCCCCCGAAACGCGCCGGATACGGCCCGAAACGCGGGGAAACGCCCGGCTGTCCGGTGCCCGAGCGAAGCGAGGGGGTAGATAGCTCCCATAGAAGCGGAGGGAATAGCTCCCATAGAAGCGGGGGTAGATAGCCCCATAGTAGATAGCCCCCGAGGGAGGGATAGCTCTCAGGGCGGTAGCTCCCGTATGGATACAAAAAAAGGGTAAGCTGACAACATCGCACCGCTACGACCCCCTACCGCTGCTTCGATCAAGACCTGACGGAGTTCGGGGGGAGCTGGTCGTGTAGGACTTACCCGGCTGCAAAGGTACGACTTTTTTTTCTTCCGCCAAACATTTCGTCTCATTTTTTACCTCGGCGACAACCCTTTCTCATTAAGTGTTGTTAATACAACGAGCGGTAAACCAATGGCATACTTAACAGCTTTTGGAGAAATTGGTGTATTTTTAACCCATTTCTCCCCATTTGCGGATTTGCCATTGGACATGACTTCCTGAAATATGTAATTTTGTAGCATGGTTATGTTGAGATTTTCACCCAGAAAATATCCCGGCCTGACGAGCCGCCTGTTGTCTTTGGCTCTTTCAGCCGTGGTTGTCTGCGGGACAGCCCTGACGGCTTCCGCCGACACATACTCGCTTGACAGTTGCCGGGCTCTGGCCCTGCGCAACAACAGGGAGCTGATGGTAAAACGCGAGCAGCAGCGCAAGGCTGGCTATCAGAAAAAGCAGGCCTTCGCGGCATATCTTCCCGGAATCGATTTCGCGGGAGGGTATCTCTACAATCAGAAGGAGATTTCGATTTTCGACTCCGACCAGCTGTTGCCGGTGAAGTCGTTCGACCTCCAGAGCCAGAGCTATCAGTTCAACCTTGTCAAGAACCCATACACCGGGGAGCCGATAAAAGGGCCCGACGGTCAATATGTCCCCCAGGATGTGGCGCTGATTCCGAAAGAGGCGATGGAGTTTGACATCCACAACGTCTTCTTCGGAGCGGTGACGCTGACCCAGCCCATCTTTATGGGTGGCAAAATCGTTGCGATGAACAAAATCGCCGGACTTGCCTCGGACATCGCCGACCAGCTCTACGCCAGCGAGGCGCAGAATGTGGTCTACGCCGTCGACGGGGCCTACTGGACGGTGGTCGCGCTCAAAGCCAAGCATGAGCTTGCCAAGAGCTACGTCAACCTGCTCGACACGCTGCGCCTGGATGTGCAGAGGATGGTGGAGCAGGGGGTGGCCACCCGCAGCGACCTCCTCAGCGTGGAGGTGAAGCTCAACCAGGCCAACGTTGACCTCACAAAGGTCGAGAACGGTTTGAGCCTGAGCCGTATGGCCCTGGCTCAGGTATGCGGCCTGCCTGTCAACTCCCAGATGCAGGTCGAGGATGAGGGAAGCCTCGAAATCGACCCCCACGCCGAAATCGCCAACAGCTACGACATGGAGACGGTCTACGCCGCCCGCCATGACCTGACAGCCCTGGGACTGGCGGGGAAGGTGGCGGAGCAGGAGGCCAATGTGGCCCGCGCCGCGATGCTCCCCAATGTGGCGCTCATCGGAGCATACTCATTCTCCAACCCCAACATGTTCGACGGGTTCAAGAAGCGTTTCGACGGGGCATTCTCGGTCGGGGTGATGGTGACCATCCCCATCTGGCACTGGGGTGGTAACTATTACGGCTACAAGGCGGCCAGGAGCAACGCCGTGGTATCGCAGCTCCAGCTCCAGAACGCCCGCGAGATGGTAGACCTGCAGGTAAGCCAGGCCGCCTTCAAGGCCCAGGAGTCAATCAAGACCTACAACATGACCTGCACCAACCTCGAAAAGGCCCAGGAGAACCTGCGCAGCGCCACCCTCGGTTTCCATGAGGGGGTGATGACCGCGACCGATGTCATGACCGCCCAGACGGCGTGGCTCAAGGCCAACTCCGAGAAAATCGACGCCAAGGTGGATGTGCAGCTCTGCGATGTCTACCTGTCGAAGGTGCTGGGCCGTCTGGAATATTGACCCGTGCCTGAATTTGTTAATCCTGAATTTTTCAATTCTCAATATTGATTTGCCATGCAGTCCAACGAAGAGAAAAAAGAGAACCGGAAACTTATTGTCGCCCTGGGAGGGGTAGTGTTCGTGGTAGCGGCCCTCGCCATCATAGGGTTCCTGTTCATCAACAAACCGGCCGAAATCTTACAGGGGCAGGCCGAGGCGACATCCGTCAGGGTGTCGGGCAAGCTTCCCGGCCGTGTCGTAGAGTTTTATGTCCATGAGGGTGACATGGTCCACAAAGGTGACACCCTCGTCCATATCCATTCCTCCCTCGCCGAGGCGAAGCTCCAGCAGGCCCGCGCCATGGAGACAGCCGCCCAGGCTGTCGACCAGAAAGTGGACGCAGGGACCCGCTCCCAGATCATTCAGAGCGCATACCAGGTATGGCAGCAGGCCCAGGCAGCCGTAGGCATCAGCAAGAAGACCTACGACCGCATGCAGAACCTCTTCGCCGAGGGGGTCGTCTCGGAGCAGAAGCGCGACGAGGCCAAGGCCGCCTATGATGCCGCAGTAGCCGGAGCGGCTGCCGCCAAGAGCCAGTATGAGCTGGCTAAGCAAGGCCCACAGAGCGAGGACAAGACCCAGGCCGCCGCGATGGTGACTGTCGCCAAGGGTGGGGTCGCCGAAGTGGAGTCGGTGCTTGAAGACCAGTATCTGACCGCCTCCTGCGACGGACAGGTTGATGTCATATTCCCCAATGTCGGGGAGCTTGTGGCCCTGGGCGCACCTATCATGAATGTACTCCGGATTGATGACAAATGGGTGACCTTCAATGTACGCGAAGACAAGCTGAAAGACCTCACCATGGGGAAGGAAATCACGGTCAACATCCCGGCTCTCGACAAGGATGCCAAGGTGAAGATATATTATATCCGCGACCTGGGTTCTTACGCCACCTGGCATGCCACCAAGACCACCGGCGACTGGGATTCCAAGACCTTCGAGATAAAGGCTCGTCCGTTGGAGGACATTCCTGACCTGCGTCCTGGAATGACCGTATTAATCAAGTGATTATCAACTAAATACCTTAAACCAACACTTATGTCAACCGGCTTCTTGAATGTCGTGCGCCGTGAGTTGCGGCGTCTGACCGCACGCCCCATCTATCTGGTGGGGATGGTGGTGGTGCCTGTGGTGATGGCGTTCTTTTTCGTGGGAATGCTCAACCCGGGTCTCCCCCTGAAGGTTCCCGCAGGGGTGGTCGACCTCGACCACTCCCAGATGTCGCGCCGCCTGACCCGCTCGCTCGACGCGATGGAGCTGATAGATGTGGTGGAGGCCCCGATGGACTACCACGCCGCGATGGAGGCGGTCCAGGAGGGCAAGATACTCGGGTTCTTCATGATTCCCGAGAATTTCGAGAGGGACGCGGTCAGCGGACGCGGCCCGCAGCTGACCTATTATTTCAACCTCTCGATATATGTCCCGGGCTCGTTGATGTTCAAGGGCTTCAAGACAATGGGGGTGACAGCTGCCGGGGGACTCGTCCAGACCAACCTTGTCTCGAAGGGCGCACCCGAGGCGTTGGCGGGGGTTGTGCTGCAGCCTCTGACGGTCAATTCCCATCCGCTCAACAATCCCTGGCTCAACTATTCATACTACCTCTCGCCGTCGTTTCTCTACGGGGTTCTGGAGCTGATGATATTCATCATGACAACATTCTCCATCACCCAGGAGATAAAGACCGGCAGCTCCGTCGAGTGGCTCCAGACAGCCCGTGACCGCACAGCCACGGCCCTGCTCGGGAAGCTCTTCCCCCAGACGGTGATTTTCACCATCCTCGGCTGGGGAATGAATTCCCTGCTCTATCACTGGAACCATTTCCCGATGAATGGCGACGAACTGTGGATGGCTGTCGGTATGCTGCTCTTCGTGGTAGCCTGCCAGAGCTTCTCGGTCATCGTCTGCGCGATACTCCCCAATCCCCGTCTGGCCTTGTCGGTATGCTCGCTGACAGGCATCCTGGCGTTCTCGCTGGCGGCCTTCTCCTTCCCGGTGCAGGCGATGTATGGCGCGGTGGCTGTCTTCGCCTACATCCTCCCCGTGAGATGGTATTTCCTGATATACGCCGACATCGCCCTCGACGGATGGGCGGTGTATTATTCCCGGCTCTATTTCGTCGCCCTGCTGGTGTTCCCGATGCTGGCAACCCTGCTGGCCCCACTGATGAAACGCGCCCTGCGCAAGCCGGTATATGTTCCCTAAATTCCTGACGATAGACTATGAACGGATTTGTGATTGACACGAAGGAATGGCTGTCTGAGACCGCGAGGATTTTCAGGCACGAGATGTCGCTGGTCTTCACCGATGTCGGGGTGATCCTGTTTTTCTTCTTCCTTCCGACAGCTTATCCTATCGTGTACTCCCTCATATACAACACCGAGGTCACCCGCGAGATGCCTGTGGCTGTGGTCGACAATTCCCGCACCGCCCTGAGCCGCGAGTTCACCCGCCACGCCGACGCCACGGAGGCAATCAAGGTATGCGGCTACCCGGCCGACCTGCAGGAGGCGAAACGCTGGATGGCCGAAAAGAAATGTTTCGGCATCCTGGAGATTCCCGCCGACTATACCCGCAAGCTGGGACGCGCCGAGCAACCGCAGGTGCAGTTCTACTGCGAGATGAGCCTGCTGCTGCGTTACCGAACCTTCTCCAGCTCCATCGCCGACCTGCAGATCGCCACCGGCGCGCAATTGCGTCAGATGACCCTTGATGACCTCGGGATGCCCGCTACCGGCGAGACATCCACGATCGGCAGCGTAGGATTCGCCTTGGGTGACACCCAGCAGGGATTCGCCTCGTTCATCATCCCCGGCATCGTGGTGTTGATTCTCCAGCAGAGTATGATTCTCGGCATTGTCCTGCTTGGAGGCACACGCGCCGAGCAGCGTCGCCGCCTGAAAGGGAGCCTCCCTGTGACCGGCGACACCATGTCTCCCTCGGCACAGATTTTCGGCCGTGCCCTTTGCTACACCATCCTTTACATACCTCTGTCGATTTACATACTCCATTACGTCCTGCTCTTCTTCCATTACCCCCATCAGGGAGAGCTTATCGACTATATCCTGTTCATCCTGCCGATGCTGCTGGCCACCGCCATGCTCGGGCAGACGATGAATATCATGGCCACGGAACGTGAGTCGGCGTTTGTGATAGTGGTCTTCACCTCCGTGGCGTTCCTCTTCCTGTCAGGATTGACATGGCCACGCTACGCGATGGGCCACTTCCTGACCTGGCTCGGGGATATTGTTCCGGCCACATGGGGCGTTGAGGGATTTGTGCGCATCAACTCCAATGGCGCACCGATGGCCCTTGAGTCGAAGCCATGGTACTGGCTGTGGGGTCTCACCCTGATTTATACCGCCACCGCCTACCTCGTCACCCGCTGGCAGACCCGCCGCAGCTAATCCCCACTCACTCCTCCCCTTTTCCTTCGTGTCTCACGCAGATATAAAGAAAGGTCTCACGCAGATTACGCAGATACGCGGATTAATCGCGGATTAACATAGATTTAAGGGAGGGGTCTCACAGATTACGCAGAGGCCATCCGGCATGGAAATCTATCAACTTTCCCTCCGGATGGCCTCTGCGTAATCCGCGTAATCTGCGAGACTTTATGATATCGGGCTGGGGAGAAATACCGATTTGATTGCGGACACGTTTGATTGCGGACGCGCCACGGCGCGTCCCTACAAGTGGAAACCATCCGTGATGAAAACCATCCGGATGGTTTCTGTGGAATCTGTGGAATCTGTGAGACCCTTATCCTCGAATAATCTGCGGGAAATCTGCGTATCTGCGTAATCTGCGTGAGACCTTTTTTCAAAATAATCTGCGTGAGACAATTTAATCTGCGTGAGACCTATCCTCAAAACAAGTTATCGATTGGGTAGAAAAACAGCCGTCCCCCCCCACGGGGGACGACCGCGAAATCGGGAAGGTGACTATCGGTAAGACGACTGACCGATAACGGGGGTCAGTTGGTGAAGTGGTCGAGGGGGTAGCCGAGACGGGCGGCGAGTTTGGAGAAAATCTCGGGGGTGTTGAGAAGGACGGGATAACATACACCGTCGGCACAGTTCTCGCCGAGGCTGCGGAGTCCGGCCACATACGCGTCGAAATCGGCGATGGGCTTACGGGCTATTCCGGAGTCCATAGCGGCCTTTGCGACGGCGGGTGGGACAACTTCCAGCAGACGGGGATCCATCGACTTAGGGAGAATGTAATTGCGTCCAAACGTGAGGTCTTCCTCGGAGTAGGCTTCGCGGATTGACGCGGGGACGGGCTGATGGGCCAGGGAGGCTATCGCCTTGGCGGCAGCGAGCTTCATTTCCTCGTTGATTGAGGTGGCCCCGCAATCGAGCGCGCCACGGAATATGTAGGGGAATCCGAGGACATTGTTGATCTGGTTGGGATAGTCACTGCGGCCTGTTGCGAAAATCAGGTCGTCGCGCGAGGCCATGGCCAGGTCGCGGCTGATTTCGGGATCGGGGTTGGCGAGAGCGAAGACGATGGGACGGTATGCCATCGATTTCAACATGTCGGGAGTCACGACATCCTTGACCGAGAGACCCAGGAAGAGGTCAGCTCCGGCCATAGCCTCGGCGAGGGTGAACACCCCGGGACGGTCTGTCGCGAACTCCTTTTTCTGGGAGTTTAGCCCGGGACGTTCCTTGCGGATGACCCCCTTGGAATCGACCATTATGATGTTTTCACGGCGCACACCGAGGGCGTTGTAAAGACGGGTGCAGGAGATGGCTGCCGCACCCGCGCCATTTACCACCATCTTGATTTCACGGATATCCTTCCCCTGTATCTCGAGGGCGTTGAGCAGGGCCGCCGCCGAGATGATGGCCGTCCCGTGCTGGTCGTCGTGCATTACGGGTATGTCAAGTTCCTCCTTGAGGCGGGTCTCAATCTCGAAGCATTCGGGAGCCTTGATGTCCTCCAGGTTTATGCCACCGAACGTTGGGGCGAGGGCCTTGACGATAGCGATGAATTTCTCGGGATCCTTCTCGTCAATCTCCAGGTCGTAACAATCGAGTCCGGCGAAAATCTTGAAGAGAAGTCCCTTCCCCTCCATAACAGGTTTACCGGCCTCCGGACCGATGTCGCCGAGTCCAAGCACGGCGGTGCCGTTTGAAATCACCGCCACGAGATTGCCACGGTTGGTGTATTCATATACCTTCGATGTGTCATCCTTGATTTCAAGGCAGGGATACGCCACACCGGGGGAATAGGCCAGCGACAGGTCGCCGGGAGAGTTGTAGGGTTTGGTGGGAACCACCTCGAGCTTGCCCGGCTTCGGAGCGCGGTGATACTCGAGGGCCATCTTTCTTAGAATCTTGTCCATATTGAATGTTGTCTTTGACTTTGGGCTTTTTCCCTTATGATATAACAAAAATGATGCCGCAATGTTGGCTGTCACATCACGGCATCAGGTTTAAGGTAAAAAAATCGCAGGTATGGTATCGTGGGGAGGCTCAATAAGTGATGAGCGAGGTGACTTCCGCGTCGGCGGGGAGGTTGGCGCGGCCATTGAGGGCCGAAAGCTCGATGATGAAGTTGATGTAAATCTTCTTGGGGTTCATCGACTTCACCAGCTCATAAGCAGCCGCCATTGTGCCGCCGGTGGCGAGGACATCATCATGGAGAACGACAACGTCATCCTCGGTGATGGCGTCGCGGTGAATCTCGATGACATCGGTGCCATACTCCTTCTTGTATGACATCTGCAGGGTGTCGGCGGGGAGCTTGCCGGGCTTGCGCACAGGCACGAATCCCGCGCCAAGCTCGAAGGCCAGGATGGAGCCGCCGATAAAACCGCGCGACTCTATGCCGACCACCTTGGTCACCCCCTTGTCGCGGTAGAGCTGGGAAAGGTCCCATCCGATGATATGGAGGGCGCGGGGATCCTTGAAGACAGTGGTGAGGTCTTTGAAGACGATACCCTTTGTCGGGAAATCATAGACATCACGGATTCTGGATTTGATGTATTCCATCGTTTAAAAATTATTTGGTTGTTTTCAATGAATTCTTTATAACAGACTGACGGGAGGAGGGTTGGAATTGTTCCACGTGGAACACGTTCCTGCTCCGTCATCTCCCCGAGAGGAGCAGGAGGATATTGATGTCGGCGGGAGAGACACCCGGAATACGGGAAGCCTGACCCACATTCTCGGGACGGATGCGGAACAGTTTCTGCCGCGCCTCTATCGAGAGTGAACCGATGGTCTCGTAGTCGAAACGGTCGCCGAGGGGGACAGTCTCCAGCCGCTTCAGCTTCTCGGCAAGCTGTGCCTCGCGTTTAATGTAGCCCCCGTATTTCACCAGCACCTCCGCTGCCTCGACAATCTCCTCCCGGCGGTCGGCAGGGAGAGTGTCGAGCTTATCGGCGAGCGGCTTTATCACCGCCGCGAGGAGTTTCAGGGTCAGCGCCGGCCGGAGGAGAAGGCTTACCAACTTGCAGCCCTCCTTTATGGGCGCGAGGGGGAATCCGTTGGGATGAGGGAACTCCACATTCGCCACGGGGCATCCGAGCGCAGTCAGTTGCTCGGGGGTCAGCGCATCTACGGACGCGTTAAGCACCGCCGGTTTCACGGAGAAATTCTCGACGAATTCTATCAGGGAGTCGCGCAACGCACGTTTCTCCTCGGCAAACCGCATCCTCTCGTCATCGGCCAGACCGATGGCATAGGAACGGGCGGTAAGGCGCATGTCAGCGTCATCCTGGCGGAGAAGTATGCGGTATTCGGCGCGGGAGGTAAACATTCGGTAAGGCTCGTCAACACCTTTCGTCACCAGGTCATCGACAAGAACGCCGATATAAGCCTCGTCGCGGGCGAGAGTGAACTCACCCTCTTCACGGCTCCTGAGCGCGGCGTTGATACCCGCAAGAAGCCCCTGTCCGGCGGCCTCCTCATAGCCGGTGGTGCCGTTGATCTGACCGGCGAAATACAGCCCTGACACAAGCTTCGTCTCAAGGGTGTGGCGCAGCTGGGTCGGGTCGAAAAAGTCATATTCGATGGCGTAGCCGGGACGCAGAATCCTGACATCCTCGAAGGCCGGGATGGTCTGGAGAGCTTCCAGCTGTATGTCAATCGGCAACGAGGATGAGAAGCCGTTGAGGTAGTATTCCGTGGTTGTCTCCCCCTCAGGTTCGAGGAAAAGCTGATGCTCCGACTTGTCGGGGAAGGTGACAATCTTGGTCTCTATCGAGGGGCAATAGCGGGGGCCGATACTCTGAATCTGGCCATTGTAGAGAGGAGAATCAGGGAGTCCGCGACGCAACACCTCGTGGGTGCGGGGATTGGTGTAGACCATCATGCACTCCCTCTTGCGGAGCGGACGGTCAACCTCCGGGAGGTATGAGAACTTGTGGAAATCATCCTCAAGCGGCTGGGCCACCGTCAGCTCCCATTTCACCGAACGGCCATCAATCCTGACGGGGGTACCGGTCTTCATACGCTCCACCTTGAAACCAAGATCGCGGAGCTGTCCCGAAAGACCGGTGCTGGCAGGTTCTGAGACTCGGCCACCCGGAATCTGCGTGCGGCCGATATGCATAAGACCATTCAGGAATGTGCCGTTGGCCAGCACCACCGACTTCGCGCGGAAGGTCACACCAAGGTTTGTGATGACTCCGGCGACACGCCTCTGGCCATCTTCACCGGTCTCAATCAACAGTTCCCTGACATCATCCTGCCACATCGAAAGATGGTCGGTCTGTTCCAGAATCCCGCGCCATTCGGCTGAGAATTTCATACGGTCGCACTGTGCGCGAGGGCTCCACATAGCAGGACCTTTCGAACGGTTGAGCATACGGAACTGGATGGAAGCACGGTCTGTCACGATACCCATACGACCACCCAATGCGTCAATCTCACGCACAATCTGCCCCTTGGCGATGCCCCCCACAGCGGGGTTGCAGCTCATCTGGGCAATCTTGTTGAGATCAATGGTAATCAGCAGGGTCTCCGCCCCGAGACGGGCTGCTGCGGCGGCAGCCTCACAACCGGCGTGGCCCGCTCCGACCACAATAACATCGAAGTCGAAAATCATGCTTCCGCCTCCTTTCCTGATGTCATTTCCTGAGAAACCATATCATCGAGCAGCGAAAGGGCCGCATCCTCATGGGCTTCCATAATCTCACGTTCACCCGGGCCTTTGTCATTGATGCCACATAGATGCAGCACCCCATGGACAACCACGCGGAGAAGCTCACGCTCGTAGGGAGCGCCGACAGCCTCGGCGTTAGTGGCCACTGTGTCGAGCGAAATCACCATGTCACCCCGCAGGAGTTTCCCGCGACAGTAGTCAAAGGTGATGATGTCGGTATAATAGTCATGCTGGAGAAACTCCCGGTTGACCTGGAGAATCTTCTCGTCGTCGCAAAACAGATAGCTCAGCTCGCCGAGCATTCGCCCGTGGCTCTCCCCTACCCTACCGAGCCATCTCTCGATAAAATCGAAACGGTCGGTGTCGGGAAGTTTCGGGAAAACCGGCATCCGGGTCTCGCCGTCGACAAGCCATTGAATTTTCTTTGCCATAAAACAAGCGTCTATTTCCGGCCCGGAAGTCTCGGGTCGAAAAAACAAAAAATACCTGCAAATATAGCAAATTTTCCGTCGAAAGTCAATAGGTCGCCTGATTGTGGCCAAAACATCCTCAATCCGATTTTTCCGGCGATTTTTCAGCGAAAGCGCAATTTAAACATATACCACTGACAATCAGGGTATTATCCATCATTTAAGGCCTTTTAGAGCGATTTTGGTTACGATATTTAATGCCAACCGGGGAGTCAATCGCGATTTTCGCAAGGATTTTCGGCCATAAAAAAAGAGAAAGGAAGAGAGTTGAGAGAGGAGAAGGAGCAGAGGGGGTTTATTTCACCATCGACTGGAAAGAGTTGGGAACCGGGGTCGAGAAGTCCATCAGTTTTTTGGTGATGGGATGGACGAAACGCAAAGTCATCGCATGGAGGGCAAGACGGTTGATGGGGGAAGTCTTCGCCCCATATTTGCGGTCGCCGACAATGGGATGTCCCAATTCCTTCATATGGACGCGAATCTGGTTCTTGCGACCCGTTTCGAGTTCCACCTCAAGGAGGGTGTATCCGTTGGCTGATTTGACCACGGAATAACGCGTGAGGGCAGGTTTGCCGACCTTGGGGTCATCGGTGACATAGACGATATGCTGGGAGTTCTCGGCAAGCAGTCCGCGAACCTCCCCCTGGGGTTGCAGCACCTTCCCCTCCACGACACAGACATACTGGCGGCGAAGCACCATGTTGTTCCAGTTGTGCTGCAGAGCCTCCTTGGCTTCGATTGATTTGGCGAAAACCATCAGTCCAGAGGTGTGCTGGTCGAGACGATGCACGATGAAGAGCTTGTTGCGCGGGTCCTTTGTCTTGATATACTCCCTGATGATGGAATAGGCGGTGCCATCCTTTATCTTGTCATTTCCCATCGAAAGAAGGCCATAACCCTTGTTTATGACGATGATGTCGTCATCCTCATAGACCAGCTTCACACGGCGGTTGTAGAACACCACAAATGGACGGGTGAAGTTGACCGACACCGTCATCCCCGGGGTCAGCGGATGGTCAAACTGCCTGACGACCTCCCCACCGACCATCACATGGCCATATTTGAGGAGACTCTTCACGGCGGTCTTCTTGCGCTCAGGCATCGCGGCATAGAGGAATTCGAGCAGCGGAGCGGGAGCCTCCACGGCGAAATTCTGGATGGAATCGGTCTGGAACCGGTTTCTTTCGGCGCCCGGTTTGGCGCCCTTGTATCTGTTAGTTTTCATCTGTCTCGATTATGAATTGAGGAGAGGATTGGCGGGATTGAGGACATTGAGGTCGGTGGAGGAGGGTATTCCCGGGATGTCTCCGCGATGGGAATATTGCCATATCGACCAACGTATATTGTCGGGATCGACATCGAGAGGAGGGTCGGAGAAGGAGGAAATCCAGAGAGGGAGATCATCGAAATTACCCTTTATCAGGCGGTGGTAGCCGTCGAGGTTGGTGTAAATCAGGGGGGAGTAACCCTTGGCCGCGAGGCAGTCGGTCATCCTCCTGAGCCGCTCCACGATGAGGGCTGTGGTGTGGCCGTCAGGATTGCCCCAGTCCTCGACATCAATGGCGGGGGGAAGGGTGAACCCGCGCCCCTGTATGGCGTGGAGGAAATTGAGCGCCTGCAGCTCCCCGTCGGTGTCGTAACGGAAGAAATGGTAAGCACCGGAGGGGATACCGGAAGCCACCGACAACCGGGCATTGCGAATAAAGGCAGGGTCGATGAAGTCGGTCCCCTCGGTGGCCTTGATGTAGGCAAAAGCCACATCAGCTTCCTCGGAGGCGACCCGGGAGAAATCGACCTCGCCGTTATGGTGGGAGATGTCGATGCCGCGCAGGGGGTAGACCTCCCTGTCGGGGACAGCCCCTTCGGCAAACCATCGGTCATAGGCCATCATACCCAGTTCCGCAAGGAGCAGCACCGAGATAGCGAGGATGGCTATTTTTATTCCGACACGCACCATAATATAACCTTATTCAGTGAGCCTTTGGTTTCCAACAAAGGCTGCGGAAAATGCGGGCAACGGCGAAAACCACCGCCATCACCATCACTATCAACGCCGAGCATGGCACATCTATCACCGTGGCGAGGAAGAGTCCCGCCAGGCAACACACCACCGAGACCACCACCGACAGGCCCATCATTCCGGAGAACCTCCGGGCGAAAATCTCGGCGGTAAGCTGCGGGAGGGAGATGAGCGACATCAGCAGCATGATACCGACAAGGCGTATTGTAAGCACGATACAGAGGGCCACGGCCACAGTCATGGCTGTGTTGACAAACCTCACCGGGAGATGGCTCACACGGGCGAAATCCGCGTCGAACGCACACGCCACTATCTGGCGGTATTTCCACGCGAAAAACAGCGACAGCAGGGCGAGATAAGCCCCGAATATCCACAGGTCGGCGACCGAGATGGTCAGGATATTTCCGAAGAGGAAGGAATTAAGCTCAGGCACAAAGCCAGGGGTGAGGAACACGAACACCACCCCGACAGCCATCCCGACAGCCCACACGACAGCTATCGCCGAGTCCTCCCTGACCTTGTAACGGTCGGAAAGCCACTCCACCCCGAGAGCCGAGGCGATGGCGAAAATCCCGGCGGTGACCATCGGGTTGATTCCAAGGAAACAGCCCAGGCCGAGACCGCCGAAACAGGCGTGGGTCACACCTCCGGAGATGGCCACCAGACGGCGCGTCACGATATATGTGCCTATCATCGCGGCAGCCGCCGAGATGAGCAACACCCCGATAAGGGCATTTATGAAAAACTGATATTCAAACAAAACGGTAAACGGAAGTTCAGATTTCAGAATCAGGGGTTATGGTCCTTGCGGGCCTCGGCCACTATCATCAGCAGCTCCTCACGGACATCGGAGGGGAGATTTATGCCGCGCAACTGTATGGACCGCGCCCACGGCGCGATATCCTCGGGCAGGAGGGTCAGCAACACGTCGCGAAACTCCTCGGTCTCCTCCGGGGTGTAGCCGTCGGCATCGCGTCCCGCGAAGCGGTCAAGCTCCTCATCGTCGAAATAGTCGACCGTCTGGCTTACCCCGGCAAGGAGTGAATCCTTCTCGCAGGTGATGTGCATTCCGCAACACACCTCATCGTCAATGTCGGGGTCTTTCACCGGCTCGTCGCCGGGTTCGACGGCAGTCATGGCGGGTTCTTCCGGAAGGGGAGCGGCACCGTCAACGGAACCGTCCTCCTCCCCTTTTCCCATCTTTTTCTCGCGCTTCTCATCGGCACGGTGAAGGAGGTAGAGAGGCACCCCCACACCGACCAGCGCGGCCAATATTATCAGAAAAACAATCATTCCTCTTCAATTAAATCATTCACCCTCCCCGCTGTCAGGCATAGGTTCCGAGGGGTCGAGGGTCTGGAAACCGAGCGACCTCAGGTCATCCCAATATCCGGGATATGACTTGGCCACGCATCCGGCATCCCTGACCACTATCCCGGGGATATACGCGGCAACCGGGGCGAAAGCCATGGCGAGCCGATGGTCGCCACGGGGATCGAACTCCGGCAGGCTCCCTATCGGATGGCGTTTGCCCTCCCATTCCAGGCCATAATCCCTGATTGTCTCCAGGGAGCAACCTACCTTGTCCATCTCCTCGGCCAAGGCCTTGAGGCGGTCGGTCTCCTTTATGGAGAGGGATTTCAAGCCGACGAAACGGAACGGCACACCAAGCATGCAGCAGGTCACGGTGAGCGCGGGAGCAAGGTCGGGATAATCCTGCAGATCAAGGTCAAGACGGCCAAACACCTCAGGTGACGGGGAGAGGGCGACACCTCCCGGAATATCCTCGGAACCCTCGGTCAGCACACCGAGGCACTCGAAGAACTCAGCGGCCCGGGCATCACCCTGGACTGAATCTGCCGGGAGGGGGAAAGGCACATCATCCTTACCCTTGAGGGTAATCCATCCGGCGGTCAGAGCCACCACCTCATACCAGAAAGCCGCGGCCGACCAGTCGGCCTCGTCATCAGCATTGACTGGTTTGTAGCTTCCGGGGGTAACCTCCGCCATAAGGGGGGCAAGCTCGACAGAGACACCGCGACGGCGCATCATCGCCACCGTCATCTTTATATAAGGCAACGAGACCGGTTCGCCGAGAAACCTCAGCCTGAGACCTTCCGACATAAGGGGAGCAACCATCAGCAGGGAGGAGACAAACTGGGAGGAGACTGTGGGGTCAATCGACACCTCTCCCCCTTTGAGACCGCCACCCACAACCCGCAGCGGGGCGTGACCATCACCGTCGAGATATTCTATCATCGCGCCGCAGAGACGCAACGCATCGACGAGATCGCCGACCGGACGGCGAAGCAAGCCCGGCTGTCCGGTAATCACGACATCACAGCCGGGAGTCACAGCCGCGAGGGAGCAGAGAAACCGCAAGGCGGTGCCCGACTCCCCGGCGTTCACCTCGACGCGTCCCCCCTGGGAGGAGGTTATGGCGGCGACCGCCGAGCGCATCACCTCTATGTCGAGACATTCGTCATCGCGGGCCGGAGGCAACGGTTCGCCGGGGGTAAGCGCCGCCAGCATCAACCGGCGGTTCATTATCGACTTTGAGAGGGGGAGGGTGACCACCCCCTCCTCAATCAGTTCTTCGGGAGGCAATATCCTGTAATCCACAGCGGGAGTTGTTTTAGTTTCAAGTCAGATTCTGCCGGCGGCCGTTTCCTCGGCGCAGGCGTTTACGGGAAGGGTGTTGACAGCGGTTTCGAGGCGCGAGAGGGCCTTGAGCAGGCAGGCACGGGGTGTGGCCACATTTACCCTCATGAAACCGTGTCCCTCCGCGCCGAACATCTCCCCGTCGTTGAGGGCCAGACGGGCACGGTTGACCACCAGGTCTACCAGTTCATCATGGGTCAGCCCGAGACGGCGGAAATCCATCCACACCAGGAAGGAGGCCTCCGGCTCGATCATGCCGACCGACGGCACCTTCTCGGCGAGGAATTCCCTGACAAGGCGGATGTTCTCCTCGATATAGGCCATGGCCTCAGCCAGCCACCTGCGGCCGTTGCGGTAAGCCGCCTCGGTGCCGAGGGTGGAGACGAATGTCGGTGTGGAGAACTCGTTCACCTCCAGCCAGTGGTAGAAAGCGTCGCGCAGGTCGGGATTCTTTATAACACACCAGGAGGATACCAGTCCGGGGATGTTGAAGGTCTTGGAGGGAGCGCCGAAAGTGACAGCCACAGCCGCGCAGTCATCGCTGCAGGCGGCGAAGGGGTAATGGGGTTTGCCGTAAAGCACCAGGTCGCCATGAATCTCGTCGGAGACACAGACCACTCCCCCTTCGCGGCATATGCGGCCCACCTCGGCCAGGGTCTCGCGTGACCACTGTATACCGACCGGGTTGTGGGGGTTGCAGAGTATCATCATCGCGGGATGATGCTCCCTGACGAGCCTTTCCAGCTCCTCAAGGTTCATTTCGTAGCGGCCATCCTCGGTAAGCACCAACGGATTGGGCAACACCTTGCGGCCATTCCCCTCTATGACCCTGCGGAAAGGATGATATACCGGGGGCTGGATGATGATTTCATCACCCTTACGGGTGAAATGGTTGACGGCGTAACCGATTCCCTTGACGACACCCGGCACGAAGGCAAGCTCCTCGCGGGTGACGCGGAAGTCATGTTTGTCGGCCAGCCACTGGGATATCGACTCCCAATAGCTGTCGGGGGCCACGGCGTAGCCATAAATCGGATGGTCGATACGCTTGCGCAACGCCCCGGTGATTTCGGGGCATACGGCAAAGTCCATGTCGGCGATCCAGAGGGGGGTAAGGTCGGAACATCCGAACATCTGCTGGAGTTCGGCCAGTTTCGCGCATCCGGTTCCGTGACGGTCAATCACCAGGTCGAAGTCATACATAGTGTCAATCAGGTTACGGGTTATAAGTAACTTATAGGTAATAAATTCAAGGTATCAATATCTGAAAGATGAGCCGCCGAGGAATTCCCTGAGCAACGAGGTCGGGGGGATTGACTTCTCCCCTATCGGGAGGAAATATCCCAGGAAGCGGCGCAGGCGGTAAGCCTCGGCATACTCCGGGCAGTCGTTGGGAACTTCGCGGAGGATGGCCTCGCCGTAGTCCTTCATCACCCCGAGTTCGAAAATCAGGGAGGAGTTGAAGGTGGAATCGGCGTTCTCCTGGAAGGGGAAAATCCAGCGTTCCTCGCCACGGCGCACACTCGGCCAGCGGCGGAGGGTGTCGATGGCCGACGCGCCTCGATATTTGTGGTCGCGTATGATACGGCGGAGCAGACGGTTGTCGGTGGTGGGTATCCAGTTGTGGTCGTCAATCGACAGGGTTGTCAGCGCCGAGACATATACCTTGTATTTCATCTTATCCTCGATGGAGGCGGTCAGCTCGGGGTTCAGTCCGTGGATGCCTTCGAGGAGAAGAATAGTGTTAGGGCCTATGCGGAGCCGGTCTCCTTTGTAGATTCTTTTCCCCAGCTCGAAACTGTATGTGGGCAGCTCCACCTCCTCGCCGCGCAGCAGGGCCGAGAAATCGGCGTTGAACTGCTCCAGGTCGAGGGCGTAAAGCGACTCGTAGTCATAGTCGCCGGTCTCGTCGCGGGGGGTCTTGTGGCGGTCCACGAAATAGTTGTCGAGGGAAATCATCTCGGGCTGGAGGAGATTGGTCAGCAGGTAGATGGCCAGACGCTTGGTGAATGTTGTCTTGCCGGAGGAGGAGGGACCGGCCACCAGCACCACCCTCGCGCCACCTTCGTGGTATCTCCGGGCTATCTCGTCGGCTATGGCGGCGATTTTCTTGTCATGGAGGGCCTCGGCGACATTTATGAGCTGGGCGGTGCGGTCTTGTATCACGGCCCGGTTCAGCTCGCCGACGTTGCCGACACCGATGATATGGTTGAAGCGCAGGTTTTCGTTGAAGGCTTCATACATCTTCTCCTGGGGGACGGGGAGAGCGGGCCGGGATGGGTTCTTGCGGTCGACTCCCATCAGCAGGAATCCCTCCTTGTAGGGAACAAGCGAGAAGATGTCGATAAGTCCGGTCGATGGGGCCAAGGCTCCGTAATAGCTGTCAAGCACCCCGTCGAGACGGTAGACGGTGGTGTAAAGCTCATGGAGGGTGTCAAGCAGTTCTACTTTGTCAAACAACCCTTCCTCACGGAATTTCACAGAGATGTCACGGGTCAGCCGTTCCTTACGGATGAAAGGGACATCACGGTCGCGCAGCGACTCCATCACCTCCTGCAACCTGGCAAGCAGGGCAGAGTCAGGCACAACGGCGGTTTCAGGCTTGCCATCCTTGCCGGGGAGGAACAGGCGGCAATACCAGCCGTTTGAAATCGAGTGGACGATGCGCAGCAACGCACCGGGCAACACCTCCCTGACGGCCCGGTAGAGCATCATGCACAGCGAACGGGTATAGACCCTGAAACCGGATGCTGACTGCCGGTCGATGAACCTCACCATCTTCGGGGCGAAGACCTGATACTGGAGGGGTTCGTTCTTGTTGTTGACCAACGCGCAGATTTCGGGAAATGCCAGTCCAAGCCTTTCCCTACCTATCTTTCGGGCCAGTTCCCGGAGGGTTTCCCCTCCTTGGATTTCGACATATTCCCCGGTGTTTTCGCAAAAAATCTTCAGGCAGTCACTCATATTTATACAGGTTGTTCCTTTGATTACAAAGTTACAACTTTTTTCCGGGTAATCAAGCCGGTTTCGGTTCTTCTTTTTAGCATATTGTTCTTCGGTATTTGCTGTTCTTTATTCTGTTCTTTCTTCCTTTCTTTTGGCAAAGTTGTTTCCGTTCTTTTGGCAGAATTGTATTTGGTTCTTTTGGCAGGCCCAAAAGAACCAAAAGGCCAAGGGCGCGTGAAAATCCATGGGAGGGGGCCTGGTGGCTCCGCGCGGCGCACCGGGAACTCGCCCTGACGGGCTCAGACACCACGGTGCTTCGCCGCGCTCCCGCCACCGCCCCCTCCCGATTTTCACAATGCGCCCGCCATCCGGATACCAACTCCACAACCCTCTCCTGCGCCCTCACCTTCTGCCCCCCTCCTCCCTTCCCCCTCCCAATCCTCCCATAACTCCCATAACTCCCAATCTTCCCAAATTTCCCACCCCCTCCCAGATTTCCTCACACCCCAATATCCCATCTTGTAGGGACACGTCGCGTCCGCGTCAACTTTCCGGATGAAAAAGTCTCGCAGATTACGCAGAGGCCATCCGGCAGGTATCTGTGGAATCCACTTTAATCTGTTTTAATCAACTTTAATCTGTGGAATCTGATGAGCGAAGCGAATCCAATCTGTGTTATCTGTGGAATCCGTGTAATCTGTGAGAGCCTCGGGAGCGAAGCGACCCATAATCCGCGAGAATATCGCCCGGATGGCAATCTGCGTAATCCGCGTAATCTGCGAGACTTTACTTCATAATATCTGCGGGAAATCTGCGTATCTGCGGAATCTGCGTGAGACCTTTTACGGCAAGGTGGGTTGGGTTGACGCGGACGCGCCGCGGCGCGTCCCTACAAGATGGGATATTGGGGTGGGATGGGAAATTTGGGAGGATTGGGAGGGAGGGGTGGATTGGGAGGGGGAGAGGTGGGTCAGAAGGTGAGGATGCAGGAGAGGCCGGCGGAGGTGGTGGAGGCGTAGGGGGTGGCGAAACAGCGAAGGGTGCGGTCGGGGGTGGGGGGGGAGGGGGGTGAAGGCGGCTTGCCCTTCGGGGTCGATGCGGCGCAGGAGTTCCTCGCGGTGAAGGGCCGCACGACGACGGAAAATCTTGGGATAGAGCCAATAGGCGAAGGCGGTTGACATGTAGCCGATGGCGGCTCCCCCCACAACGTCGTTAACCCAGTGGCGGTTGTTGTAGACGCGCAGGTAGGCTACCGCCAGGGCGCAGGCATAGCCTGCCACACCTATCCATTTGTTGGTGTGCCAGTACTCCCGGCGGAGGAATTCCGCACCGACAAACACCGTCCCGGTATGGCCGGAGGGGAAGGAGTTCAGTGCGCCGGTATTGGGACGTTTCTCGCTGAAAGCGAACTTCATCGTGTGGTTCACCACCGCGAATGTGGCGTAACTCATAGCCAGTATGAGGGTGCGGTCGAGCAGGTTATGTTCACCCTTGACCCCGCAGAAATATATGGCGTAGGAAGCCACCATAGGGGCATACTGTATGTAGTCATCGACCTTTGTACGGGGCTGCCCGGTCTTGTTGGCAAGCTGATGCTGCATCCATTCCCTTGCCTGCACCAGCTTGGGAGTCTTGACAAAGAGGGCTGAGGCGGTGGCAATACCGGCGGGGATGGCGAACTGCTCCCAATGGAAGTCATGGGTATGGTCCTCTTGGAGGAAAGTGGTGGACTCGCGGGCCGGAGAAATCATAACAACCGAGTCGTTGTATATCTCGTCCGGGGTAAGGGCGGGGTCGACAATCACGGCAAGTGTGTCGGAGGCTTGCGAGTCTTCAATGAATTCCTGCGGGTATAGTGTGACACCACAGGCCGACAGGACCATGTAGATGGCAAATGTGAGGAAAGTTTTCACGGTTTGAATTTTGCTATAATGGGGATTTGTTGGTCAAAACCGCGCAAAGTTACGAAAAATTGTGGTGATTTTGACTAACTTTGTGGAGTTTTAACCAATAATATTTGCCGTGGCTCTCAATTATATCTGGATAGCGTTTTTCATCGTCGCGTTCGTCGTCGCCCTCTACCGGTCGGTGTTCTGCGGCGAGGTCGGAATATGGGGGGAGATAATGGGTTCATCCTTCAGTTCGGCGGCCACCGCATTCGAGATTTCCCTGGGTCTGACAGGCATCCTGTCATTGTGGCTCGGCCTGATGAGAATCGGAGAACGTGCCGGAGTAATAGGCTTTTTCGGACGGCTGATATCGCCGTTGTTCTGCCGCCTGTTTCCGGGTGTGCCGAAAGGACATCCCGCCATGGGATCCATTTTCATGAACGTGTCGGCCAACATGCTCGGACTCGACAACGCCGCCACCCCCTTGGGACTGAAAGCCATGCAGGAGCTGCAGACACTCAACAAGGAAAAGGACACCGCAACAGACGCGATGATAATGTTTCTGATACTCAACGCGTCGGGGCTATGTTTCATACCTATCTCGATAATGATGTACCGCGCCCAGGCCGGTGCGGCCAACCCCACCGATGTCTTCCTCCCTATCCTGATGGCAACATTCATCTCCACGCTGGTCGGGATTGTGGCCCTCTGCCTGAAACAACGCATACGGCTGCTCGACCCGGTGCTGCTGATGTGGCTCGGGGGAATGATACTCCTGACAGGAGGGATGCTATGGTTTTTCTCCGGAATGGAAGGGGAACAGGTGGAGCGTTACAGCACACTGATTGCCAACGCCCTGCTGTTCGGCATAATAATCCTGTTTCTATGCGCCGGCATATGGCGCAGGATGAATGTCTATGAGGCGTTTATCGAAGGAGCCAAGGAGGGTTTCAAGACAGCCGTCACCATCATCCCCTACCTGGTGGCCATACTCGTGGCCATAGGTATGTTCCGGGCCTCGGGCGCGATGGACCTGGTGACAGAATGGATGAGGATGGGTGTGGGAGCCTGCGGACTCGACACAGGATGGGTCGAGGCGTTGCCCACGGCGATGATGAAGCCGTTGAGCGGCAGCGGGTCACGCGGACTGATGGTTGACCTGATGTCGACCTACGGCCCGGACGCGTTCGTCTCCCGGGTATCGGCGGCCATCCAAGGCTCCACCGACACGATGTTCTATGTACTGGCCGTCTATTTCGGCTCGGTTGGCATCAAGAAGACAAGATACGCGGTGCCGTATGCCCTGCTGGCCGACATCACCGGCTCCGTGGCAGGCATCTTCGCCGCCTACATCTTTTTCGGTTAGACCTCCTGGCAATCAGGGGAGACCGAGCAGGTCGCGGTAGATGTCGAGGGCGGCAGTGATGTCGTCGTCGGTCACCGGGACATTGATTTCGACCTCACCGGGCGCTTTGAGCAAGGTGAAGTTCACCATGTCGGGACGGTCGTTTTTCTTGTCGTGGTGCATATAGCCGATAAGTTTCTTGTAGTCGTCGCAGGAAATCTCGAACGCGCCGTAATAGCGTCTCACATACCCGACATATGAATTGAGGATGTCGGAGGGGAAATCGAATTTCATTCGCGACAGCACCAACGCGCCCACCATACCGAACGCTACGGCATATCCGTGGGGGAGAGGAGACTTCCGTTCGAGGGCAAGCGACTCCATGGCGTGGCCGATGGTGTGTCCGAAATTCAACGCGCGTCGCGCCCCGCGATCCTCATGGTCGGCCTTGACATATTTCTGTTTCACCCCTACCGATTCCTCAAGGAGCTTGAGCAATGTGTCGGGATTGTAGTTGGTGACATCATATGCCAGGATTTTCTTTGTAAGCTCTGTGGAGCATACCAGGGCATGTTTCAGCATCTCGGCATAGCCTGAAAGAAGCTCCTGGGAGGTGAGGGTATTGAAATAGAGTGTCGAGACGATAGCCAGGTCTGCGTCGCGGAACATACCTATCTCGTTTTTCAGGCCATTGAAGTTTATGCCGGTCTTTCCGCCGACACAGGCGTCGACGGCGCAAAGCAGTGTGGTCGGGACATTTATGAATGATATGCCGCGTTTGAAAGTGGCGGCGGCGAAAGAACCCATGTCGGTCACCACCCCACCTCCGAGATTTATGAGAAGGGAGTTGCGGTTGGCTTCACTATCGCCGAGCTGTTTCCAGATAGATGTCAGGGAGTCGAGATTCTTGAACATCTCCCCTGCTTTCACCCTTATGACGGTTGCCCCGGCGACAGCCTTTGACTCGGCCTGGAGCAGGGGAAGCACAAACGCCTCGGTATTGACATCGACAAGCACATGGACCGATGAGGGCATCATCAGCTCCACCGCCTGATCGAGGGTGCGGGCGACATGGTTGGTGAACACGAGGTTCACTTCGGGGGTTGCGTTTTTTTTAGGACTCATAGCAATTCTGTTTGGAAAGAGTTGGTGTTTAAATAGTTGGAAACGCTATACAAGGAGGTGTCTGTCTCCTCCTCATATCTTGGGAAGCAAAAGCGGGATGGCTGAGGAAAACTCCTCCATAGAGCTGAATACGAGGTCTGCGCCTGCGTCGGCCAATGACCGGGCGGGGACCGGACCTGTGGTCACAGCAACCACGAATGCTCCGGCGGCTCTGCCCGACTCCACCCCGAGGGGGGCATTCTCGACCACAATGGATTCCATCGGTCTGACCCCTGCCAGTTCCATACCTTTAAGGTAGGGTTCGGGATGGGGCTTGCCCTGCGAGACATCGGCGGCGGTAATCCGCAGATGATGGGGAAACGCCCCGGGAAAATCATTATCGAGACGGTCGAGGTTGGAGAGTTGTCGCGAGCCGGTAACCAATACCCGGGTGATGTCGCGGGCAGCCAGTTGCCGAAGCATGTCCGCCGCCCCTGGAATCACCGGAACTCTCGGCATCTCATTAAAATAACTCGCCTTACGGGCATAAAGTTCATCACACTCGGCATCGGTAGGCTCAGAGCCATGCACCCGTTTGAAGAGCAACCTGATTGTGGCGCGGCCTGTCATCCCCTCGTAGAGATAGAACTCGTCGCGGTCGGCCGCCAATCCCAGCTCGTCGCTGAGACGCTTCCAGGCGGCGGTGTGGTTTCTCATCGAGTCGATGAGAGTGCCGTCCATATCTATCAGTGCGGCTTTCGGCGACCAGTCTGTGGCCTCAATCCCGTTGCGACCGCAATACTCCCCTACCGCTTTCAAAATAGTCTCTTTCTCCATAACATCGATATAATCGGTCTCACGGCCTGCAACTTTCTGATTTTCAGTGCAAGCCTGATATTTCAACCAATTTTATGGTTGCAAAAATACACTTTATCAATAAAAACGGCAAACAAAACTCTCACTTTTCAGTATGACTTGCGTTAGCCCCTTGTGCTGTCTTTTGTTTTCGTTCCCCTGTAGGGACGCGCCGCGGCGCGTCCGCATCAACCTGCCAGACGAAAAGGTCTCACGCAGATTCCGCAGATACACAGATTTCCCGCAGATATCATATGAGATAAAGTCTCGCAGATTACGCGGATTACGCAGAGGCCATCCGGGTGGTCTCACGCGGATTAGGGGTTAGAGGTTGGGGTCGCTTCGCTCCCGAGGCTCTCACAGATTACACGGATTCCACAGATTTCACAGATTAAATTCGCTGCGCTCATTGGATTCCACAGATACCTGCCGGATGGCAATCTGCGTAATCCGCGTAATCTGCGAGACTTTCCTTTATAATATCTGCTATAATATCTGCGAAAAATCTGCGTATCTGCGGAATCTGCGTGAGACTTTTTTACGACAACGTGGGTTGGGTTGACGCGGACGCGCCGCGGCGCGTCCCTACAACGGGGAGGGGGGAACTAATCAAATTATATTAATCTGGGGAATCTGCGAGAGATTTCGCGCCGGAAGAAGAGGGATTATATCTCGGTTGGGGATGCTGAAAAACAGAAAATATAATTTGATGAAAATTTGGGGGAGAAAAAAAAGATTTTTAACTTTGGGGCAAGTTGAACAACACTCCTCAGCGTTATGATTTACGCTTACCTACCTGAAATCCCCGGCGGAAAACCGCGCCCTCTACCCTTTTACCTGGCGATGGAGGAACATCTGGCGCGAAACTATCCCGACGGGGAGTATTTTTTCATGTGGCAGGTGGAACCGACGGTGATTTTCGGCCGGTGTCAGAATCCGTTCGCCGAAGTAAATCTTGATTTCTGCCGCCGGGAGGGAATCCATACCTACCGGCGGAAAAGCGGCGGAGGATGTGTCTATGCCGACATGAACAATATCATGTTCAGCCACATTACTACTTCCGGAGAGGTGACAACAACCTTCTCGCGCTATTGCCGGATGGTGGCTGACACACTTTCAAAGCTCGGACTCGACGCTTCGACCACCGGACGCAACGATGTGGTGATTGGTGACCGGAAGGTCAGCGGTAACGCTTTCTACCATCTCCACGGACGCAGCATCGTCCACGGCACAATGCTGTATGACGCTGACCTGGCCACGATGTCGCAGGCCATAACCCCCTCTCAGGCGAAGCTCCGCGCCAAGGGGGTCAGCTCCGTGCGAAGCCATGTGACCACCATCCGCGAGCATCTGCCGCAACTCTCCATCGAGGAGTTCAAACGGTTCTGCCGCGAGGAACTTTGCGACTCCATACAGGAGATGACCCCCGGGGATATCCGTGAGATAGGCCGTATCGCTGAGGAATATTTCACGGATGACTGGATCTGGGGACGCTACGGCAACTCGGAAGGGGCAACCCGACGACGGCGCATCGAGGGGGTCGGAGAGTTCAGTGTCTCGACCGACCTCATCCCTCCGGCCGAACCGGGAATGGCGGCGACAATCCGCAAAGTCAACCTCCAGGGAGACTTCTTCCTGCTGAGCGACCTCGACGAGGGGCTGCTCGACAGCCTGAAAGGGGCGGAGTTCAGCCGTGAAGGGATAATGAAAGCCCTGGAGCATGTCTCCCCGCCGGATGTGATAACGGGGCTGACCGCTGAAAAACTCACCGACCTGTTGCTGGAAACCACCTGACGACGGTCGCTTATAAAGATAAACATAAATGACAAAACCATGAATAACTGCGAAAATCTCAAATTCACCTGCCTTCACGACCTGCATCTGGCGCTGGGGGCAAAGATGAGCCCCTTCGCCGGATATGACATGCCGATTGAATACGGGCTCGGGATAATCGGTGAACATAACGCCGTGCGCAACGCCTGCGGTGTGTTTGATGTCTCCCATATGGGGGAAATCGGCATCACCGGCGAGGACGCGGAGTTCTTTGTCAACCGTGTGTTCTCCAACGATGTGACCAATGCCCCCGACGGGCAATGCTTCTATGGCATGATGCTCCGTCCCGACGGCGGCGTGGTCGACGACCTGCTGGTCTACAAGAGGGGTCATAATGATTTCCTCTTCGTGGTGAACGCGTCGAACATCACCAAGGATGAGCAGTGGATCCTGCGTCAGGCCGAGGGTTACCGCCTCTGCTTGGAATTCATGAGCGAGGAGGTGGCCGAACTGGCCGTGCAAGGCCCTGAGGCGGAGAAAGTGATGGAGGAGGTAGTGGAGATTCCATGTCGCGACCTCACATTCTACACCTTCAAGGAACTCGACCATAAGGGGGACACAGTGATAGTGTCACGCACGGGTTACACCGGGGAGGATGGTTTCGAAATCTACGGCCCACACGACTTCATACGCCGGGTATGGCAGGCACTGATTGACTCCGGCAAAGCCGCACCCTGCGGTCTGGGTTGCCGCGACACCCTCCGTTTCGAGGTAGGACTGCCACTCTACGGAAACGAGCTGGCCGACGACATCACCCCCCTGGAAGCCGGACTGGGCATGTTCGTAAAACTGGAAAAGCCTGACCTTATCGGCGGCGAGACCCTTAAAAAGCAGAAGCAGGAGGGGCCGCGCCGCAAAATCGTGGGACTGGAAATCCATGACCGCGCCATCGCGCGTCACGGTTGCGACGTGCTGTCGCCCGAGGGTGAGGTGATTGGAAAGGTCACCACCGGCTACCGGGGCATCTCGACCGACCGCTCTATCTGCATGGCACTCATCGATGCCCGCTATGCCAAGACAGGCACCGAACTGAAAGTTCAGGTGAGGAAGAAGACTTTCCCCGCCACCGTTGTCTCGAAAAAATTCTTCAAGAAATCATACAAAGCTTAAAACCATACGATTATGATACGTTACAGCAAGACCCACGAATACATCCGTGTTGAAGGTGACAAAGGTTACATCGGCATCTCTGATTACGCCCAGAAACAGCTCGGAAATGTCGTTTACGTCGACATGCCCGACCTCGGCGACGAACTGGAGAAGGGTGAGGACTTCGGGGCTATCGAGAGCGTGAAGGCCGCTTCCGACCTCATCGCCCCCGTATCGGGTGAGGTTGTCGAGATAAACGAGGCCCTCAGTGAGAATCCCCGCCTCATCAACGCCGACCCGATGGCCAACTGGATCATCGCCGTCACCATCTCCGACCCCTCGGAGCTTGACGAGCTGATGGACGAGACCACTTACGAGGAGTTCTGCGCCGCCGACTGATCCCCTCTCCAAGCCATTCCTAACACAGACCTGACAATGCACAGATATTTCCCCCATACACCGGCCGACATCAAAGAGATGCTCGACCGGTGTGGAGTGTCGTCTCTTGACGACCTCTACGGCGACGTGAATCCGTCGCTGCGCCTGAAACAGCCCTACGACCTCCCGCAGGGTATCGACGAGACCGCCGTCAGACGTTATTTCAACCATCTGGCAGGGAAGAATGTCCCGGTGGAGGTATGTTTCGCCGGAGGCGGTTTCTACGACCATGGCTGTCCGGCGGCTGTCAAGTCGATAGCCTCGCGGTCGGAATTCCTGACAGCCTACACCCCCTATCAGCCTGAAATCTCGCAGGGTACCCTCCAGTATATCTTCGAATACCAGACAATGATGGCGCGTCTGACAGGAATGGAAATCTCCAACGCGTCGATGTATGACGGAGCCACCGCCACCGCCGAGGCTGTGCTGATGGCTGTGGCCTCCCAACGCAAACGCAACCTCGTGCTTGTCTCGGCGACACTATCCCCCGATGTGCGCCGGGTTGTCGACACCTACGCCCACTATCACGGGGTGGAGCTTATCACCATCCCTGAATCTGACGGGGAAACATCCCGCGAGGAGCTGTCTCGGGTGCTTGAGGCGAGAGGCAAGGAGGTAGCCGGAGTGGTTGTCCCCTCTCCCAACTATTACGGGATAATAGAGAACCATGAAGGTCTGGCCGACCTCTGCCATTCCCACAAGGCGTTGCTGATTGTCAACTGCGTGGCTTCCGACCTGGCTGTGTTGAGGACACCCGGCGAACTCGGGGCCGACATCGCCTGCGGGGATGCCCAGTCACTTGGGATTCCCCTGAGCTTCGGAGGGCCTTACCTGGGATTCCTCTGCGCCACCAAGGCATTGATGCGCAAGATGCCGGGACGTATCGTGGGAGCTACCACCGACTCCGAAGGGCGGCGTTGCTTCGTGCTGACCCTCCAGGCCCGCGAGCAGCATATCCGCCGCGAGAAAGCCACCTCGAACATCTGTTCTAACCAAGGGCTGATGACCCTCTGGGTGGCTGCCTACATGTCGCTGGTCGGGGCGGAAGGTCTGCGTGAAATCAATGAGGCATCCCGCCTGACAGCCCTCTACCTCCTGGAAAAGATGACCTCCGACGGCCGCGCCCGTCTGCGCTACCCCTCCAAGCCGTTCCTCAACGAGTTCCTGCTTGAGACCGACTACTCCGTGGACTCGCTGATAGCCGCAGCCATCCGCAAGGGTGGAATACTGCCCGGCATTAAGGTCGATGACCACACGATACTGATGGCCGCCACCGAGATGCAGACCAAAGAGGATGTCGACCGACTTTTCGAGATAGCCAAAACCTGTGTCTGACCCTCCAAAACTATGAAAGAATGAACAGAAAAGTTTACGGAAAACTGATATTCGAGTTGTCACGCGAGGGTCGCAGAGGTTACGCTGTGCCGCGCAGCGGAGTCTCCGCAAAAGATATCCATGACAATTTCCCCCTCCCGGAGGGCATGCGCCGCGCCGTTCCCCTCTCACTTCCCGAGGTTGACGAACCTACCGCCGTAAGGCATTACAACAACATGTCGACCAACAACTTCGGAGTAGACACCGGATTCTATCCCCTCGGCTCATGCACGATGAAATACAATCCGAAAATCAACGAGGAGATGGCATCCCACAGTTGTTTCGCCGGATTGCATCCTTCGACCCCCGCGTTCGCCGCGCAGGGTGCGCTGGAGATGTACTGGACTCTGCAGAAATCGCTCTGCGAGATAGGAGGGATGGAGGAGTTCACCCTCAACCCGTTTGCCGGCGCACAGGGTGAGCTGACCGGACTGATGGTGATTCGCGCCTACCACGCGTCGCGTGGAGAAGGTGACAAACGCCGCAAGGTGATTGTCCCGGACTCGGCCCACGGCACAAACCCGGCTTCCGCCGCCGTCTGCGGCCTGGAGGTGGTGGAGGTGAAGAGCCGCGAGGATGGCACAGTGGATGTCGCCGACCTCGAACCGCTGCTTGACGACACCGTAGCGGCGATGATGCTCACCAATCCCAACACCCTCGGCATATTCGAGAAGGATATTCCCCGCATCGCTTCGCTCGTACATCAGGCGGGAGCGCTAATGTATTACGACGGGGCGAACCTCAACCCCCTGTTGGGTGTGGCCCGTCCCGGCGACATGGGCTTCGACGTGATGCATGTCAACCTCCACAAGACCTTCTCCACCCCTCACGGAGGAGGTGGCCCCGGAGCCGGTCCGGTTGGTGTGCGCAAGGGGCTGGAGAAATTCCTCCCCAATCCGAGAGTGGTGCGCCGCACAGTGACTCCGGAGGGATTCCCGGTGAAGGAGACAGACCGCTACGCCATCGAGTACTCCCCTCTCGCCTTGGGTTCGGTGTCGGCCACCCTCGGCAACTTCGCCGTGCAGGCCCGTGCGCTGGCCTACATCCTGACCCTCGGAAGTGACGGACTGATGGAGGCCGGAAAACTCGCGACCCTCAACGCCACCTACATAAAGGAATCACTCAAAGACTGCTACCTGCTCCCAATCGAAGGGCTGTCCAAACATGAATTCGTGTTTGACGGACTGCGCGACAAGTCGACCGGTGTCACCACCCTCAACATCGCCAAACGTCTTCTCGACCATGGCTATCACGCCCCGACCATCTACTTCCCGCTACTCTTCCATGAGTCGCTGATGATAGAGCCGACCGAGACCGAATCGCGCGAGACCCTCAACGAGTTCATCTCCGCCATGCGTGACATCGCCCGGGAAGCCATAGAGGATCCGGAGACAGTTAAGACAGCTCCCCATCTCACACCGGTCACAAGGCCTGACGACACGGCGGCAGCCCTCAACCCCATACTCACCTTCGACAACCTCTGAGCTATGAAGTATGATCTCATTGTCATAGGAGCGGGGCCGGCCGGCTATCCGGCTGCGGCCTGCGGTGTGAAGCAAGGGTTGAGAACCCTTCTGATTGAAGCCGGAGAACTCGGCGGCACATGTCTCAACCGGGGATGCATCCCTACCAAGACCTTCTGCCGTTCAGCTGAGACAGCCCTGGAAATCAAGCGCGCCCCGGAATTCGGCATCAATATTCCGGAGGGTGAGATGACGGTCGACATGACCCGAATCGTGGAGCGTAAAAACGAGATTGTGATGCAGCTGCGTGAGGCTGTCTCAGCCGTGGTAAACGGAGCGGACGTAAGACTCGGGAAAGCCAGATTCATATCAGCGCGGGAAGTCGAGGTTGCCGGAGAGGTGTTCACCGCACCGAAGATAATTGTGGCCACAGGAGCCACACCGGTCATCCTCCCCATACCCGGAGCCGAGCTGTGTGTCACCTCCGCCGAACTCCTCGACACCACTACCCTGCCCCGCTCCCTGGCGGTAATCGGCGGGGGTGTGATAGGGATGGAATTCGCCTCGGTCTACGCAGCCTTCGGATGTGAGGTCACCGTCATCGAATACTGCAAGGAGATACTTCCCGGATTCGACCGCGACATAGCCAAACGGCTGCGTTCAGCTTTGTCGAAACGAGGTGTGAAATTCATACTCAGCGCGGCCGCCACAGCTGTCGATAAAGCTGATGACGGCAATCTGAAAGTCAGGTATGATGCCAAGAACAAACCGGGAGAAACGGTTGTGGAGAAGGTCCTGATGGCTGTCGGACGCAAAGCTGTGATTCCCGAAGGACTCGAAGCGGCGGGAGCAGAAATCACCCGGAAAGGGATAACCGTCGATGACAATTTCCAGACCACGATTCCGGGAGTATATGCCATCGGCGACTGCAACGGAATCTGTCAGCTCGCCCACGCCGCCACCGCCCAGGCCCGGCGTGTGATGGGTGTGGAGACCGACCTCTCCCCCATTCCGGCGGCCGTGTTCACCGTGCCGGAAGCCGCCTCCACGGGACTCACCGAGGAACAGGCCGAAGCCCAGGGAATAACCCCACTGAAAACAGTCAAGCTACCCTTCCGTGCCAACGGCAAAGCCCTCACCCAAGGGGATGCCGACGGACTTGTGAAGATGGTGGTTTCCGGTGACCGGATTATCGGTTGCCATATCCTCGGTAGTCACGCCTCCGACCTGATTATGGAGGTGTCACTGGCCATGTCGGCAGGACTCCCCGTCTCCGCCGTCACCCGCGCCATCCATCCCCACCCCACCCTCTGCGAACTCCTCCCCTCAGCCCTCTCCCAGACGCTGTAAAAATCCATTAAAAAAAACAATATGGTCATCCGGCAAAACCCCGTCGGATGACCATTTTTGCGTTGTAATTTTATGAGGGTTTGGGGTTAGAGAAAAAAGTATTAACTTTGTGTCCATGATGAAAGATTTTCTCTCCGGGGCCTGGAGATGGACCAGGCGTTATATCACACTGCCATTGCTGATAGCGGTGGCATACATCGTGTTTGTGCTTTTCTTCAATGAGAACTCCTATTTCAAAAGCATGGAGTATCAGGATGAGATTGACCGCCTCGAAGCGGAAATAAAGGAGAACAATGACACGATGCTCTATTACCACCGCCTCAACGCCTCCCTCTCCTCGAATCCTGAGGAACTCGAACGTATAGTCCGCGAACAATACCACATGCAGCGTCCCAACGAGGATGTCTACGTCTTTGAATAATCACTTATGGGCAAGAATACTCAAAAACAACCGGAATACACCCTTGAGCAGCTTCAGGGGAAAGCTCCCTCGACCTTGATGGTGGTGATAGCCACTGTCGGGTTGCTGACTATCGCCATCGGGACATTGCTCCCCATACTTTCCATCAAATACGGTTCACAGGTGGCCGGATGGTGGAAATATGTCTATGCCGCCGGTGCGCTATGTTTCCTTGTGGGAAAACTTTTCTCACCTTACACCGGCACCCATCCCCGCATCAAACGTCTCTATCGCATAGAGTCGTGGAGCGCGGTGTTTTTCTGTGTGGCCGCTTTCTTCCTCTTCCTGGGCACCGACATGATGCGTGATGTATGGGCGTTCACCCTCGCCGGAGGCGCGTTGCTGATTTTCACCACCATCGCCATACCCCGCGTGATCAAAAAGGAATTGAAGCGTAACTCCCATTAACATCCCCAGTTATGAAAATCGCTCTCATAGGCTACGGCAAGATGGGCCACGCCGTTGAAAAAATAGCCCTGTCGCGAGGCCACGAAATCGTGGCTGTCATCGACGCGGGTGAGGAAAACAAATTCTCATCCCCTGAATTCCTGTTGGCTGATGTGGCAATCGAGTTCACCACCCCCTCGACAGCTGTCGACAATTTCCGTCGCGTCATCGGTGCCGGGATTCCGCTGGTCTCCGGCACAACCGCCTGGCTCGACCGTCTTGACGAGGTAAAAGAGATGCTCCAGGATGCCCCACAGGGGATGTTCTGGACCTCCAACTTCTCCATCGGGGTAGCCCTCTTCAAAAAGATAATATCAGAGGCGACCGCCCTTATCGACGGTTATCCCGAATACCGCCCCGAGATGATGGAAATCCACCATATCCACAAACTCGACCATCCTTCCGGCACAGCGGTCTCCACAGCCGAGACCCTGATTGAGGCCTCATCATCCATCAACCACTGGACTGAAGACCCTGCGGAGGCCTCAGCTGACCCAACGGCCCTGCTAATCAACCATGAGCGTGAGGGGGAGGTGCCGGGCACACACATTGTAAGCTGGAAATCCCCGGTGGACGCCATCACCGTCGAGCACCGCGCTTTCTCCCGTGAAGGGTTCGCTTTCGGTGCGGTGAAAGCCGCCGAATGGATGGTTGCCAATCATCCGCGCGGGCTGCGCTCGATGCCCGACCTGCTGGGATTCTGAGCTTTTTTCCATACCATATCCAGCCGATACAGGTTGTCAGCCGACTCCTGTATCGGCTGTTGTTGTAGCCAATACGGGGAATATTTTGGATTTTTGTTTGGTCATATCGTAAAAATATTGTAATTTTGCCACCGTTTTAGGAAGTAGGTTGGCAAAATGCCATATAGCCAACCAAAAAATACAACATCATACAATTTCAAGGCTCCAAATGAAAGCTTCAGAACTGATGGCCGATCTCGGCCGACGATTTCCCAACGAACCCGAGTATCTCCAGGCTGTAGAGGAGGTTGTCACCTCAATCGAGGATGTCTACAACGAATATCCCGCCTTCGAACGCTACAACCTCATGGAACGCCTTTGCATGCCTGACCGCGTGATATCCTTCAGGGTCAGCTGGATTGACGACAAGGGCCGCGTCCAGAACAATATGGGTTACCGTGTGCAGCACAACAACGCCATCGGCCCGTACAAGGGTGGCATCCGTTTCCACTCCTCGGTAAACCTCTCGATTCTGAAGTTCCTCGCCTTCGAACAGACTTTCAAGAACTCCCTCACGACCCTCGCCATGGGTGGAGCCAAGGGTGGTTCCGACTTCTCCCCCAAGGGGAAGAGCGACATGGAGGTCATGCGCTTCTGCCAGGCATTCATCACAGAACTTTACCGCAATCTCGGTCCCAACACCGATGTGCCTGCTGGCGATATAGGTGTGGGCGGACGTGAGGTCGGCTACATGTTCGGCTGGTACAAGAAGATGACCCGTGAGTTCACCGGCACATTTACCGGAAAGGGTATGGATTTCGGCGGCTCACTGATGCGCCCCGAGGCCACCGGCTATGGAAATGTCTACTTCCTGCTCAATATGCTTGCTACCAAGGGTATCGACCTGAAGGGAAAACGTGTGGCAATCTCCGGTTCGGGCAATGTAGCTCTCTACACCGCCAAGAAACTCCTTGAACTCGGTGCTGTACCCGTGTCGATGAGCGACTCCGACGGCTCGATTTACCTCCCCGATGGTATGACAAAGGAGCAGTTTGACCGTATATTCGAACTTAAAATGGCTTATCGTGGCCGTATCCGCGAGTTTGCCGATGACACCCCCGGATGTCTCTATTTCCCCGGCGAACGTCCCTGGAAACATGTCAAATGTGACATCGCCATGCCCTCCGCTACCCAGAATGAGATTGATGGCGACGACGCCCGCGCACTTCTCGCGCAAGGCTGCATAGCTGTCAGCGAGGGTGCCAACATGCCCTCCACACGCGAGGCTGTCCATGAGTTCCTCAAGGCGCGTATCCTCTACGCTCCCGGCAAGGCAGCCAATGCCGGGGGTGTGTCGGTATCAGGCCTGGAGATGGCCCAGAACGCCCAGATGCTTTCCTGGACTGCCGAGGAGGTGGACAACAAGCTCCGCTCGATTATGAAGGATATACACACCCAGTGTGAGGCCTACGGCAAGGAAGCCGACGGTTACATCAACTATGTGAAGGGTGCTAACACCGCCGGATTCATGAAAGTGGCCCGTGCGATGATTGCCGAGGGCATCAGCTGATTCAAGCCCTCCCGGATTACAGGAAAGAATAGCTTAAATCATATGTAGGGACATCGCTTCGTGATGTTGGTCAGTCCGATACCAACATCATGAAGCGATTTTGTCTGTCTTTTTTATTTGTTTGTCTTTTTATTGGTCCTTTCTTCCGGTTATATTTTTCTATTTCCGTTCTTTTGGCAGAATTGCTTCCGTTCTTTTGGCAGGCCCAAAAGAACCAAAAGGCCAAGGGCGCGTGAAAATCTATGGGAGGGGGCCTGGTGGCTCCGCGCGGCGCACCGGGAACTCGCCCTGACGGGCTCAGACACCACGGTGCTTCGCCGCGCTCCCGCCACCGCCCCCTCCCGATTTTCACAATGCGCCCGCCATCCGGATACCAACTCCACTCCACATCCCTCTCCTGTGCCCTCACCTTCTGACCCCCTCCCCACCTCCTCCCTTCCCCCTCCCAATCCTCCCATAACTCCCAATATTCCCAAATTTCCCAAATTTCCCATCTCACCCCATATATCCCATCTTGTAGGGACGCGCCACGGCGCGTCCGCGTCAACTTTTCGGATGAAAAAGTCTCGCGAATTACGCAGATTGCCATCCGGCAGGTATCTGTGGAATCCGATGAGCGCAGCGAATCCAATCTGTGAAATCTGTGGAATCCGTGGAATCTGTGAGAGCCTCGGGAGCGTAGCGACCCTTAATCTGCGAGGATAACACCAGGATGGCCTCTGCGTAATCCGCGTAATCTGCGAGACTTTTCCCGAAATCCTCTTCATAAATCTGCGAGAAATCTGCGTATCTGCGGAATCTGCGTGAGACTTTTTACGGCAAGGAGGGTTGGGTTGACGCGGACGCGCCGTGGCGCGTCCCTACAGTGGATGAAAGAGAGGGTATAAGAATTTGGAGATTAGAGTTCCAAAAGTGTGGGGAAATTGACGGGAAAATTGGTGTTGAAAAGTATGTTGAAAACCCCGTTGAAAAATGGATGGGAAGATTTTCGGATATATGTTGGAGAATCAAATATGGTTCCTGTATAATCGGTTGGGAGATGATTGCCAAATATTCCCGGCCAAAGTTTTGGATGGTTGTTTCAACGTGTTTTTCCGGGTTTATCAACTGTTGAAAACATGGAAGTTATCAGTTGATAAAGTTATCAACACCATGTTGATAACCTCGTAACTTACTGATTTGACGACTGGTTCATGTTGATAGTATGTTGAGATTAATGAAGCCGATGTCGATAACCCGGAAATCCAAATAATCTGCCGGAAAGTTATGACGGCTATCAACATCACTTATTATTCTGTGGGGATTTGAGACGGGATTTCAAAAAACTCCGTTTTTCAATCCTCTTAGATTCATCTTATAGAAAAGAATGTTGAAAACCCGACGAGGGGTGTTGGAGAAGACAGCGAAAAGGAGTAACTTTGCATTACGATAACCGATTGTATCAATCCGCATATATACCGATTATTTGTCATGCCTCTTGCTTGTTCCGATTCCAATAAGGTCATTGCATTGTTTTTGATTTTCGTGGGTCTGATGATGTCTCCTGTCAAAGGAGCGGCCCAGTCGCTTTTCGACGAGTTGATTGTCGAGGGTGAGACTGTCGCGCTGCCTTCCGACTCGCAGGGGGGACTTGTTGTGTTGCCGGGAATGACACTTCCGACAGACACCACCCTCAATGTGTCCGACCGGATGTACAACGAGATATTCTACCTTCCGATGGTGTTTGACCATTACGATATGTTCCTCTCCGAGAAAGCGGGCGATCCGCTCAACGAGTCGTTTCCTGAGGAAGGGGAACCCTCCTCATTCTTCAACCGTCTTGTGAAGCGCAATTACCGTCAGAGATATTTCATGCAGCAGGTGATGTCGGAGATGCCGGAAATCGTACATTACAATATGGCGACGATGCCCCGTCCTCCGAAGAAGTTTGTCATGCACCTCGACCCATCCACGGCGAAACTCACGGTCGAGGAATTCAAGGCAGCCCCGATAGACTCGATGAAGCAGGTGGTGCCGGAAATCGAACCTACAAGAATCAACTGGCTCCACAGTTTTGACGGTTCGCTCCATTTCTCCCAGGCTTACATCTCTCCCAACTGGTACCAGGGTGGTAACTCCAACCTCAATATGATAGTCGGGGCACTTTACAACGTCAAGCTCAATCCCAAGTTCAATCCCAACGTGATTTTCGAGACCACCGTCTCATACAAGCTCGGCCTGAACAACGCCCCCGAGGACTCCATCCACAAATACAATATCTCGGAAGACCTCTTCCAGGTGAACTCAAAGTTCGGTCTGAAAGCCGCCCGCAGGTGGTACTACTCAATCACGGCCCAGTTCAAGACCCAGCTCCTGAACAGCTACAAGGTAAACACCAACGAGATGATAGCGGCATTCCTCTCCCCTGCCGAGCTGAATGTCGGTGTCGGTCTCACCTATTCATATGAGAATCCCCGCAAGACGGTGCAGTTCTCGGCATCGATAGCTCCTCTCAGCTACAACCTGAAGACCTGCACCAATCCCAACCTGAATCCGGAGGCGTTCGGCATAGACGCGGGCAAGACCTCGAAGAGTGAATACGGTTCATCGCTTGAACTGACCTTCAAATGGAGACTTACTTACAACATTCAATATTCCTCACGGCTGTTTGCCTTCACCGACTATCATTACCTGCAAGGTGACTGGGAGAACACCATCGATTTCTCGATCAACCGTTTCATGTCGGCGAGGATTTTCGCCCATCTGAGATATGACTCCCAGGCACCGGTGGTGGCCGACACCTCATGGCGACACTGGCAGTTCAAGGAAATCCTGTCGATAGGATTCTCCTACAAGTTCTCGCGCCTGTAATTTTGGAGGTTGGCGAAAAATTGAGTAATTTTGTCAGCTAAACCGAATATAATCCATTAGCAGTTAAGATGGAAAAAGATAAAGAGGCGTTGATGGCCGAGATACGCCGCCTCAAGCAGGAGCGCGATGCCGCCATCATGGCGCATTATTACACCGACGGCGACATCCAGGACATCGCGGATGTTGTCGGCGATTCACTGGCCTTGGCCCAGAAAGCACGCACGCTGTCAAACAAAGTGATAGTGCTTTGCGGGGTGCATTTCATGGGTGAGACAGCCAAGATACTATGCCCTGACAAGACAGTGCTGGTACCCGATATGGAGGCAGGCTGCTCGCTGGCCGACTCCTGTCCTGCCGATGATTTCGAGGAGTTCGTCAAGGCTCATCCCGGTCATACCGTCGTCAGCTATGTCAACACTTCGGCAGCCGTGAAGGCTTTGACCGATGTGGTTGTCACCTCCTCCAATGCCCGCAAGATTGTCGACGCGCTTCCCGAGGATGAGAAAATCATCTTCGGCCCTGACCGCAACCTCGGCAACTATATCAACAGCGAGACCGGGCGCGATATGCTGCTTTGGGATGGCGCCTGCCACGTCCATGAGCAATTCTCCCTCCAGGCTATAATAGACCTCAAGAAACAACATCCCGGAGCGAAACTGCTGGTTCATCCCGAATGCAAGAAGGCTGTCACGCTGCTGGCCGACCATGTGGGTTCCACCGCCGCGCTTCTCGACTATGCCCGCAACAGCGACGCTACGGAATTCATTGTCGCCACTGAGAGCGGCATCCTCCACAAGATGCGTCAGCTCTGCCCCGGCAAGAGCTTCATCCCCGCACCTCCCGAGGAGGCCGGATGCGCCTGCAACAACTGCAGCTACATGAAGCTCAACACCCTTGAGAAGCTGCGCGACTGTCTGCGCGACCTCTCACCCGCCATCGAGGTCGATCCTGAAATCGCCCGCAAGGCCATCCGTCCCATCGACAGGATGCTTGAATTGTCGAAATAATCAAGAAACCACTATCCCATATGGACTACAATCATAAAAAAATAGAATCCCGCTGGCAACAGTACTGGAAGGACAACAAGGTCTACCATACTGAAATCAACCACGACAAACCGAAATTTTATGTGCTTGACATGTTTCCCTATCCTTCGGGAGCTGGTCTGCATGTGGGGCATCCGCTCGGTTACATCGCCAGCGACATTTTTGCCCGTTACAAACGTCTGAAAGGATTCAATGTGTTGCATCCGATGGGATATGACGCTTACGGCCTTCCCGCCGAGCAATACGCCATCCAGACCGGACAGCATCCCGAGAAGACAACCACCGAGAATATCGCCCGTTACCGCAAGCAGCTCGACCGTATCGGTTTCTGCTACGACTGGGACCGCGAAATCCGCACCTGTGATCCGGAGTATTACCACTGGACCCAGTGGGCCTTCATCGAGATGTTCAACCACTATTTCGATGTCAAGGAACAGAAGGCAAGACCCATCTCCGAACTGGAGGCTTATTTCGCCGAAAACGGTTCGGAAGGCCACACAGCCGCCGAGTCAAAGCCTTTGAAGTTTACCGCCGAGGAGTGGGAGGCCATGAACGACAAGGAGCGCAGCGACGCGCTTATGAACTACCGCATCGCCTATCTCGGCAACACTATGGTGAACTGGTGTCCGAAACTCGGCACCGTGCTTGCCAACGACGAGGTCAGCGAGGGTGTTTCCATCCGTGGGGGTTATCCTGTGGAGCAGAAGCTGATGTATCAGTGGTGTCTGCGTGTGAGCGCGTATGCTCCGCGTCTGCTCGACGGTCTCGACACCCTCGAATGGAGCGATTCCATCAAGGAGACACAGCGCAACTGGATCGGCCGCTCGGAAGGTGCTGAGATGCAATTCAAGGTGGCTGCCTCCGATGTCGAGATGACCATCTTCACCACCCGCGCCGACACTGTGTTCGGTGTGACATTCATGGTGCTTGCTCCCGAGAGCAAGTATGTCGATATGGTGACCACTCCCGAACAGCGCCAGGCCGTGGAGGACTACCGTAATGAAATCAAGCACAAGACCGAGCGCGAACGTATCGCTGACAAGAAGGTGAGCGGTGTGTTTACCGGTGCTTATGCCATAAATCCCCTTACAGGTAAGCAGATACCTATCTGGGTCAGCGACTATGTGCTGGCCGGTTATGGTACAGGTGCCATTATGGCTGTTCCGGCCCATGACAGCCGTGACTACGCCTTCGCCCGCAAGTTCGACCTCCCCGTCATCCCCCTTATCGAGGGTGCGGATGTCTCTGAGGAGAGCTTCGACGCGAAGGAGGGGAAGATGATCAACTCCGCTTCCGACAAGCTCGACCTCAACGGGCTGGAGGTGAAGGATGCAATCGCCAAGACAAAGGAATTCATTGAGAAGGAGGGACTTGGCCGCGTCAAGGTCAACTACCGCCTGCGCGACGCCATCTTCTCGCGTCAGCGTTACTGGGGTGAGCCGTTCCCGGTTTACTACAAGGATGGGGTTCCTACAATGCTTCCTCTCGACAAGCTTCCCCTGCAGCTCCCTGAAATAGACAAATATCTCCCCACCGAGTCGGGAGAACCCCCTCTGGGACGTGCTGAAAACTGGCAGACCGAGGAGGGATACCCCTTGGAACTCAACACTATGCCCGGTTTCGCAGGTTCGTCGGCTTATTATCTCCGCTATATGGATCCGCGCAACCATGACGAGCTGGTTTCCAAGGAGGCCAACGGTTACTGGGAGCAGGTAGACCTCTATGTCGGAGGTACGGAGCATGCCACCGGCCACCTCATCTATTCCCGTTTCTGGAACAAGTTCCTCTATGACCTCGGAAAGGTCTGCAAGGATGAGCCTTACCGCAAGCTGGTGAACCAGGGTATGATTCAGGGCCGAAGCAACTTCGTGTATCGAATCAAGGACACCAACACATTCGTTTCCGCCGGTCTGCGCAAGGAATATGACACCACTCCGATACATGTGGATGTCAACATCGTCTCCAACGACCGTCTTGACACGGAGGCTTTCCGCCGCTGGCGTCCGGAGTATGCCGATGCTGAGTTTGTTCTCGAAAACGGGGAATATGTCTGCGGCTGGGCTGTCGAGAAGATGTCAAAGTCGATGTTCAATGTGGTGAATCCCGATGACATCGTGGAACGTTACGGTGCTGACACCCTGCGCCTTTATGAGATGTTCCTCGGCCCGGTGGAGCAGAGCAAGCCCTGGGACACCAATGGTATCGACGGTGTGAACCGTTTCATCAAGAAGCTCTGGAATCTCTTCTACAAGGGTGAGAAATGGCTTGTCAATGATGAGAAACCTTCGCGTGAGGCTCTGAAGTCTATCCACACGCTTATCAAGAAGGTCACAGGGGATATCGAGACCTTCTCTTACAATACCTCTGTCGCGGCCTTCATGATTTGTGCCAATGAGCTGTCCAAGCTCGATTGCCATAGCCGTGAGGTGCTGACTCCACTGGTTGTGTTGCTGGCTCCGTTCGCGCCGCATGTCGCCGAGGAACTTTGGCACGCCCTGGCTGCCGACGGCAAGGAGGATTCAATGGACGCTGCTATCACAGTGTGTGACGCGCAGTGGCCCTCCTGGAATGAGGATTACCTCAAGGCTGACGCCATCAACCTCCCGGTGTCGTTCAATGGCAAGACCCGCTTCACCCTCTCCGTGGCTCCCGAGACCACCAAGGAAGAGATTGAAAAACTGGCACTTGAGTCTCCCGATGCCGCCAAATGGATTGAGGGTAAGACCATCCGCAAGATTATCGTTGTTCCCAACAAGATTATTAATATAGTCGTGGGATAAGATTATTTTTCCACCGAAAAAGAAATAAAAGAGTTTTTTCCAGCAGGGGAGAGGTTTGCGCCTCTTCCCTGCTTTTTTGTTTCTGTTCTTTTCTTCGTTTTCTGTTTACGTTCTTTTCTTTGTTTTCCGTTTCTGTTCTTTGTAGGGACGCGCCGCGGCGCGTCCGCATCAACTTGCCTGACGAAAAGGTTTCACGCAGATTCCGCAGATACGCAGATTTCTCGCAGATAAAATTAAGTCTCGCAGATATGAGTCGAATTATCGGGAAAAGTCTCGCAGATTACACAGATTACGCAGATTGCCATCCGGCAGGTATCTGTGGAATAAACTTTAATCTGTTTTAATCAATCTTAATCTGCGGAATCTGATGAGCGCAGCGAACCCACTCTGTGAAATCTGTGGAATCCGTGTAATCTGTGAGAGCCCCCGGGAGCGTAGCGACCCCTAATCTGCAGATATGCCGCCCGGATGGCCTCTGCGTAATCTGTGTAATCTGCGAGACTTTACTTTATGACATCTGCGAGAAATCTGCGTATCTGCGGAATCTGCGTGAGACTTTTTACGGTAACGTGGGTTGGGGTGACGCGGACGCGCCGCGGCGCGTCCCTACAAAAATGATGTGAAAATAAAAATGGGGGTGGATTGGAGGAATCTCGATAAAAACCGCTAACTTTGTGGGAGTGGCCTTATGGTCAGCTTTTTTGATTCTCTTTTGAGTATTTTTTTGGTTCCCTTATTGATTCCCTATTTTATGATTTATTTTCGCTGGTTGTTACCTTTTTGCCTGATGGTGTTGTTGGCGGCATGCAGTAGTGAGCCGCCTTATGTTCCTGCCGCTGAAAGAGAGGAAAAGGGGAGTGGTGACCAAAATCAGGGGGAGAAGCCTTCTGGGGAAGAGAATGGGAATAGTGGGAGTGATGGGAGTAATGGGAGTAATGGGAGTGATGGGAGTGATGGGAGTAATGGGAGTGAGGGGGAGAGCGGGGATGAGGGGATGACTGTGATTGGGGGGCATAAGGGAGTGGATTTGGGGCTGAGTGTGTATTGGGGGGCTGCGAATCTTGATGGGGGGAATGTGGGGGCTGATGGTAATCCGTTTGCGCCGGGGAGTCTTTTCAAATGGGGAGCGATTGCCCCTGTGTCTTCATCAGAGGCTGCTACAAGCTTTCCGGAGGTGTCGGTTGACACTGACATTGCCGGAAGTGGATTCGACGCTGCAACGGCTCTATGGGGCGGTTCCTGGAGGATGCCTACACGGGCGGAGATGGAGGAGCTGGTTTCCTCCTGTGAAATCGAATGGGAAGATGGGGGTTACCGTTTCACCGCTACGAACGGGGAGTCTATCTACCTGCCGACTGCGGGATATTGCGACCTGTTGCCAGATAATCCTGCGGTTTATGATCTGCTATATATATCCCGAAGGGGATATTATAGGGTATCGACAGGGTCGGTCTGCCTGATGTTGGATAGGGAAGAGGGGAGTCCTGCGCTCATCACTGTCCCACCTTATGCCGCATGCTCGATACGTCCTGTGTCGCCACGCTGAACTGACGGTCAGTCGTGATGGTTGCGGGGATGATTGAGCAGTATCTGTGAACGCAACAGAGTGGGGTTGAGGTGGAGGTATATTTCTGTGGTAGAGATGGATTCGTGGCCGAGCATCTGCTGTATCGCGCGTAGGTTCGCACCCCCTTCGAGCAGATGGGTGGCGAAACTGTGGCGGAGGGTGTGGGGTGAGATGGTCTTGCGGATATCGGCCTGCAGGGCCAGACGGCGGATGATGGTGAATATCATCTGGCGCGTCAGCCGGGAGCCGCGACGGTTGAGGAAAAGTATGTTCTCCTCGCCGGGTTTCACCTCTATTTTGGAACGGCCCTCACGCATATATTCCAGTATGCGTTCCACCGCCACTTCCGACATCGGCACTATCCGCTGTTTGTTCCCCTTGCCGTCGACAAGCAGGTATTGCTCCTGAAGATAAACCTTTGATATTTCGAGATTGACGAGTTCGGAAACCCGAAGGCCGCATCCATACATCGTCTCGATTATGGCGCGGTTACGAATACCTTCCGGTGTGGAGAGGTCTATGGCGGCAATCATCCTGTCAATCTCCTCGACCGACAGCACTTCCGGAAGATGACGCCCGATGCGTGGCACCTCAAGCAGTTCCGACGGGTCGGTCTCTATATACCCCTCGACACGAAGATAGTGGAAAAACTGTTTGATGCCGCTGACAAGCCGTGCCTGGGAGCGGACGGCGATACCGAGGTCATGGATCTGAGCCATGAATTCCTGAAGATCGGGATAACTGACTTCGCGCAATGTGAGGGCACCGTCGGCTCGTCCGTAAGCAAGCCAGTCGAAAAGCTTGTCAATATCCATCCCGTAAGCCTCCCGGGTGTTCTCCGACAGACCTTTCTGCAGGGTAAGATAGCCCAGAAATGACCGTCTGATTCTCGCTATGTCGTCAATATCCCTCATATGAGCATCTCGAAGTCCTCGCGTGGAAGCTTCGGATTGGCGACATAGATGCCGCTCACATCGTCATGGAAAGTCATGCCGAAGGGGGCGGCAGACACCACCTGTTCCCACAGGCGATTCAGCACCGGCAGGTGCATGTTGCGGAAGAATATGACCACACCCGCCGGATGTTTCAGCCCGTCGAGCAGGTAGCTCCTCACGATGGTGAAATTAATGTCGATAGTGTAATTGACGATGATGAAACAGGTCTTCGATATGTCAATCTTGTAAGGATTGTCGCGTGACCAGCGGTGAAGCAGAGATGAGGGTATCGCCCTCTCTATGATGATGCGGCTGACCTCGTTGCCACCGCCGATTTCCACCACCTGGGCCGGATTGAAACGGCATAGCATCCTGAAAAGCATCCGCGCCTCCTCACGTTCGTAATCGGAGGAGGAGAAGACCATATTGTCGAGCAGACTGTCGCGATGGGTCTTGCCACAGAGGGAGTCGATTTCGGGATAGGCGTAATAATAGGCATCCCGGTCGCGGATAGTGCGGGTGATGAACTCGAACGCGAAAGGGGAGTGGACCCCGAAACCGCGACTGGTGCGGTATCTCCGGGGCCATCTCACGAAATTCCGGAATTTGCGAACCACCCTTTTCATTTTTTCCGCTCAGTTTTGAAACCAGGGTATAACAGGAGCGACAACAGAGCCACGGCAAGCAGCGCGTAGATGATGATTACCGAAGCGCGGGCGATCCCGACGGTGGTTGACACAGATGTCGGGTCGAAACGCATCTCTATCTTGTGGTGTCCGGCAGGGACGGCGATAGCCCTCAGCAGATAGTTGACACGGGCAATTTCAGTCGGTTTCCCGTCGATTGTTGCCTCCCATCCCCAGGGGAAATAAACCTCGGAGAAGACCGCCAGACCTCCGTTGGCCGTGGTGGCGGAGTAGGTGAGGGATGAGGGGGTGTATGAGGTCTCGAAGATGGTGTCACCGGGAGCAGCCGGGGCGGCAGCCTTTTCAATCACGGATGAGAAGCGGCGGTCTGCGACAGCGGCGACAGCGGGATCTATGCGGTCAAGGGCATCCATCTCGGCATCCGCACCGTCGACAATCTCCACCGTGTCGACAAACCAGGCATTGCCCAGCGCGTCGGGATTCACCATCAGAGAATTGTCGGCCGTGATGAAATATTTGGCGTTGAGCATGTTCAGCACATTGAAATCTGCCTGGCTGACCTCTCCGCCACGGGTGAACGCGCTGAGATGGCGGTCGATGAGGTCTTGATAGCGGGTGAGCTTCGCGGCGTGGTAACCACCGATCATCTTATGATGGAATGACGGTTCGGCGGCATAGAAGCGGGGTATATCCATCACACGGTAGTTCATAGCCGTGTCGGCCAGTATCTGGCGGTCGTTGTCGTTGAGGGGGAAGGGGTCTGTGGCCGACAGTTCGGGGGTACAGAAACTGCCATGGTTGAGGTAACGCTTGTCAACCGAATAGAGGTCGGCAGCCACGAGCAAGCCAATAAGCACAGCTCCCTGCCATGCCTTGCATTTCTCCTTGAGACAGAGCCAGAGGATTCCGAAGGTAAGCACCACGAACAGGAGCGAACGGAGGGAGTCGGCAGCCACCATCCCGTAACGTACCTCGGCGACGAAAGAGGCTATCGCCGGGTTGTTGATTGAGAACACCGACGTAGCTTCCGGAGGATAACCGGCCATGCGGAGCTGCTGGCCTATCATGTCTGAAATCTGTATGTCGCTCTCGGATATCGCGGGGCCGTAGATAGATGGGAAGAGCCATCCGGCGAGACAGAGCAGGGCAGTCACACCGAAGCATACACAGATAGGACGGAAATAGCGGTCGAACGCCTTGGGTGTGGTCAAAAGTTTCTGGAGGGCGAGGATGGCCAGCACCGGCATTGTGAACTCGGCAATCACAAGTATAGACTCTACGGTGCGGAACTTGCTATACATCGGCACATAGTCGATGAACAGGTCTGTCAGCCATTGCATGTTGCGTCCCAGGGCGAGGAATACCGACAGGAGAGTCATCGTCAGCAACGCCCATTTCAGGGGGCCGCGCACTATCACGCATCCCAGGAGGAACAGCACGAATATCACTGCCCCGACATATACCGGGCCGTTGGTACCCTCCGGTTCGCCGAAATACTGCCCCACATAGTCGCTGACATATTGCATTTCGGCCTGGTTGAGCCGCGAAGCCTTCTCCTCGGCCCCGTCAACCTCCATCACAGAGGTGGGCACCATACGGCCCATTTCGGGACGTGCCGACGCGCCACCCTTGATGTTGGGGATAAGTAGCGAGAATGATTCCGAACGTCCGTAGCTGTACTGGGTGATGTAGTCGCGGTCGAGACCTCTGGTCTTCTGCTCCTCAGCTCCAGCCACGGTAAGTTCGGTGTGGCCTCCGCGCATAGACTCCTTGGAGTATTTCCAGGTGTTGTATAGACTCGGGAGGTTTGCTGCCACGGCCAGCACAGCCGCCACGGCCAGCGCCCCTGTCGCCTTGGCGAAGCGGGAATATTTCTTGCGGCGCACGGCGTCAACCGCGTAGCAGGCGATGACAGCGAGGATGACGAAGAGGAAATAGTATGTCATCTGGACATGGTTGCTCTGTATCTGCATCATCGCGAACAGAGCCGCCAGTGCGCTTCCGACAAGCCAGCGGCCACGGTAGGCCATCACCACGCCGCCGATGGTCGGCGGGATGTAAGCCAGCGTGACGAATTTCCATATATGGCCTGCCCCGATTATTATTATGAAGTAGGAGGAGAATCCCCAGGCCACCGCCCCAATCAGGGCGTAATACCATCTGACCTTCATCGCCAGCAGCATTATCAGCATGCCGGTCATCATCATGAACAGCAGGTTGGAGGGTGAGGGGAGTCCCGCGCCGTAGAGGGTTGTTATCCAGCTGAAAAGGGAGTCGGAGGGATATGAGGGGGAAATCTGGAATGTCGGCATTCCAGAGAAAAGGGAGTTGGTCCATCTCGGCTCGTCAGCTCCCGGATTCTCGTCGAGAAACGCCTTCACCTCCTGGCCGATGGCCGCGCCCTGCTGCATGTCATGCTGACGCAACTGGTTTCCCTCCGACGCGTCGGGATGGAAGAAAGCTATCGACAGCAATGCTATAACAGCCAGCGACACGAAAAATCCCCAGACCTGGGGTCTTTTCAGGTAGTCCATCACCGTCTGTGGAACCCTCGCCAGTCTGCGGGTGAGGCCGGTCTTCTCCTTATTTTCCATATATGGTATGTTTTTGTCTCCTAATAATCGGGAGTTTACATTGTTTTTATCCACAAAATTAGTAAATCTGTCCCTTTTTACCAAAATGAACTTTAACAGCCTGAAAGTTATTATATTTGCAGACGCTTTAAAGAATTAGGAATTATGAGAACCCGATTGAAAGGATTGATTCCCGTAGTGGGAGCCGCGATGATATGTCTGTCCTCCGCCCAGGAGGCTAAAGCCCAGTTGTGGCAGGCCACCAACCAGTTGCAGAGCCTTATATCCCCGGCTCTCTCAGGGTCAGGAAGATACAAAGGTTCGGTGGAGCTGATGGGTGTGGCCGGCATCGGTTCCTCCAAGCTCAACCATGTCGAGATTTCCACCTCGCAGGGCTACCAGTACACCAGCTGGTTCTATATGGGTGCGGGACTTGGGGTTGACATCGTGCGCTCTTCGGTCGATGAAGGTCTGCCATCGGACAATGACGACTATGCCCGGGGATGGAGCGGCTGGGGAAATTCCCCGCGTTATGGAAACAAGAAGACGGGCGTCATGATACCGGTGTTCACAGATTTCCGCTTCAATATCCCGACAGGTCAGAGCGCCACCTCCCCGTCGTTGTTCATAGACCTCAGGCTCGGTGCCACCTGGCTTGTAGGCAACCGTTATATCCGCACCGACGACGGCTGGCTCTCAAACAACACCAATTTCTATTTCCGTCCCGCCATCGGTGCGAGGATTCCTGTCAGCAGCAGCAATCCCCGTCAGGCGGTCAACATCGGTGTGTCCTACCTTCTTATTACCTCCGACAACAACTACTGGTATTATGACGACTCTGTGACCCTGAGCGCGATTGGTGCCACTGTCTCGTTTGAATGGTAGAGCGGGGAGGGCCTTTTCTATTTCTTGCCCGATGTGCCGAAGAATTTGCAGCGTGAGCGGGATTTGTGGCGGGTGGAGGGCAGTTTCAGTGAGTTGGGGTCGATAACCCTGAAAGAGAGGGCACCGCGGCCCATACGGATCGTGGCGGTGTCTCCGACATGTGCCTTGTTATAGACATTTCTGTTGACAAATATTTCCTTGCGGGTGCCGTCGGGGAGTGTTATGTCGACATAATGCACATAATATGGTGCGCCACGGGTGTAGACCCTGCGCGATATACGTTTTGTCTGGTAACGCGTCTTGCGTATTTTTTGATTGACAATCACCTTTTCCTCTTGGAATGAGGAGAAATCCGACCCATAATAGTTTCCCATCAACAACGCGGCGGCTGCCACGATAGTGAACACCACCATATGCAGGGGGAAATTGATGTAGAATTTCCGTGTCCCGGTAAGTTTTTCCCAGCCACGGTGAAGCACTGTGCCTGTGGCGGCTGCGACTATCACGATGATTCCGAAGAAAACCCACCAGTTGAGCATCGTGGTTCCTATCATTCCAGCGATTCCTCCGGCCAGCAATATCAAAAGGGCCACTCCAAATCCCAAAGCAACCCATCTTACCACACTTTTGACTTTCGTTTTTGCCATCACGGTTGTATATTTACGATGCAAAATTACTAATTTTGTATGATTTTACATCCGCGTCATCTTCCGGTTCCCGGTGATGACCGATGGTAAACTATTGCACAGTATCTTACTATCAATCATTTATCAATACAATGAAAAAGATTTTCCTTTCTATTACCCTTGCGTTGATGGCCATAGTCGGCGCTCAGCAGGCCCAGGCACAATTCAAGCTCGGAAAAGCGCTTGACGGCGCGAAGAAGGGTGTGCAGGCTCTTACCCTCACAGACGAACAGATGGCTGCATATGTCAAAGAGTCAATCGACTGGATGGACAAACACAATCCTGTCCCCGGCGAGGATGATCCCTATACCCAGCGTCTGCGCCGTCTGACGGCAGGTCTGTCCGAAGCCGATGGTATTCCTTTGAATTTCAAGGTTTACGATGTTATTGATGTCAACGCTTTCGCATGCCCCGACGGCAGTGTGCGCGTGTTCTCCTCGCTGATGGATATCATGAGCGATGACGAGCTCCTGGGCATCATCGGCCACGAAATCGGCCATGTGGCTAAACGCCACTCCAAAAAGGCTTTCAAGACCGAACTCCTCACCGGCGCACTCAAGGATGGTATCGCCTCTACCGGCGGCACAGCCCAGGCTCTCAGTGAGTCGGTTCTCGGTGACATGGGTCAGGCTCTTGTCGGTGCGAAGTTCTCACAGAAGCAGGAGAAGGAAGCCGATGACTACGGCTATGAGTTCCTCAAGAGCAATGGCAAGAACCCCTGGGGAATGGTGATGTCTTTCGAGAAATTCCTCGAACTGGAAGGCAACTCCGGAAGCAACAGCAGCTACTACCAGAAGATGTTCTCCTCCCACACCGAAACCAAAGAACGCATCAAACGCCTCACAGAGCGCGCACAGAAGGATGGCATCGCCCGTCCCGAATAATACCCCGTAACCGGAAATGATAATAATATCCTGTAATTGTAAATAATATCCCATCCCCATATAGTCAGCCGTGTCCCCAGCCGGGGAGCGGCTGATTTTTTGTGTGATTGATTGCGCCGATAACATGCTTTCTGCCAGTCTTCCCCTCTCTCCCATAACTCCCAATATTCCTATAATATTCCCCCTCCTCCCAAATTTCCCATTTCTCCCAATTTTCCCATCTTGTAGGGACGCGCCGCGGCGCGTCCGCGTCAACCCAACCATCGTTGTCTTAAAAGGGTCTCACGCAGATTCCGCAGATACGCAGATTTCTCGCAGATTAAAGAGGAGAATTTCGGGAAAAGTCTCGCAGATTACGCGGATTACGCAGATTACCATCCGGGCGGTATCCTCGCGGATTGAGGTCGCTGCGCTCCCGAGGCTCTCACAGATTACACGGATTCCACAGATATCACAGATTTGATTCGCTGCGCTCATCGGATTACGCAGATTTAAGTTGATTCCATAGCTCAACATTGATTCCACAGATGGCTGCCGGATGGCAATCTGCGTAATCTGTGTAATCTGCGAGACTTTTCCCGAAATTAGCCTCATAAATCCGCGAGACTATATTTTATCTGCGAGAAATCTGCGTATCTGCGGAATCTGCGTGAGATATTTTTTCTTCAGGAAAGTTGACGCGGACGCGCCACGGCGCGTCCCTACAAGATGGGAAAGATTGGGAGAAATGGGAATTTGGGAGGCGGGGGGAATAAAAAACAGTGGTGTCGATGGCCATCGACACCACTGCGAGCAAAGTAAAGTTGTCGTTTATTATTTAACGAGTGCTTTACAAAATATCTTAGCGGATAGCTACTTTCTCAACCTTGTTGCCCTGAACACGGATGTAGAGACCGTTTTCGGGGTTGGCTACGCGCTGGCCCTGGAGGTTGTAGTAAACCACGGGGGCGTTGGCGTCAACATTAGCCTCGACAGCTTCAACACCGGAAGTAGACTTCTTGTAGAGCATCGGAAGGTTGTATTCGGTAGGATTCTTGGCGGGAGCCACATTGGAGTACCAGGTGCCCTGGTTGCCCTTGCTCTGGCAAACAAAGCAGGTCGGGTTGAGGGTGTTGGAGAGTTTAACAGCGCCGTCAACGAATTCATAGGTATAGTAGCAGCCGTCATTGACCTCGGTGTAGAACTGGAAGGAGGTGAAGTGGGAGTCATCCATGCCATAGAAACGGCCGTCATTCTTGATGGTCACCTTGCCGTCGGCAACGGTGAGCTCGAAAGCGTTGGCCTCTTCGGTAATGATGTTGTCACTCTCAACGGTAGCCTCGGTGAGGTTCATGCGGCCGTAAGCCTGGGTGCCGATATAAGGACGGGCGAGCTTGAGGGTACCTTCCTCATTTACAGCGAACACATAAGTTCCGGTCTCGACGGTGGTAGCCTTGGTGAAAGTAACGGTAGTGGGTTCAACAGGAGGATTAACTTCGCCGCCTTCGCTCTTGACTACCATCTTGGTGATGCGGAAGTTGTTCTGGAAAGTCAGGGTGACGGAGCTTACAGCCTCGGAGTTGGTCCAGGTAATTGCATATTGGGAAGACATGGTAGCAGTACCGACTGATGCTTTCACCACAGCGTTTGCTTTTACGTTTGAGCCGGTGAAGTCGATTGAGCCGAAAGTTGTTCCGGCGGGGGCGGTGATGGTCATGGAGTTTCCGTCTGTCCCTGCCTGACCGTAGAGGCGGATTGTCTGCTGCTGGTTTTCAGAAGTGGACATCGACCAGTAATATGCAGGATTGGATTTATGTCCGCCTTTGGTGAACGTAAACTTGAAGCCGTCGATTTCGAGGGATTCGATGGGAGAGTAGTTCTTGGCCTGGCCGTTGGATGAGCCTTCCGCGGGCTTCTCCTCATTAAGGGTGCCTACAAAGTTTGTGGCATCATTGACATCGAGGGTGGTGTCTGTAGCGGAAGCCATTGAAGCCACTCCTGCGAGGCAAAGAGCAGAGAGTAAAAGTTTCTTCATACGATTGTGATTTGTTAAATTTAAGATTGTCAGATTATGAATTTTCAGGGATTCCAAGGCTATATTCATAGTTGGTCTTGAAATGGACGGTAAAATTACTGCAAAATTTTAATATCGCATAACTTTCCGCAGTGTTTAACAACATATTTTGGGTTAAAAAAATGTTGCGTGCGCCATTGTGTAGACGTGACGGCCACAAGTGTGGTGATGGAGGACAATATTCTGGAATATAAGGCCAATTGGTGTGCTTGTCATGACCGTCTAAAATAACTAATTTTGCAACCTGAATCAGAACCTGGCAGGAGCGCCGGACGTTTATATTACGATTCACCTATTTAATATATGAGAGAGAATTCTACAAGACTGCGTGTGGCGGTCCTGCTGTTGGTTGTTGTGATTGCCTGCTGGGTGGTTCCCGGGCGGGCGACAGCCCAGATTGTGGAGGTGCCATCAGAGCAACGTATCAACACCGATTCCCTCAAACGTGCCTTCGCCGACCAGCACTATTATTTCGGGCTTTACAAGGATAACTATTTCATCTTCGGTCCACCGGTCAACAAAAAGCCCGACAAGACCAACACAAACATAAAATTCCAGATATCCATCGCCCAGAAGCTTACCAAGTCGACATTGCCCTGGGGGACATACCTCTATCTGTTCTATACCCAGAAGGTGTTCTGGAATGTGCTGGAGAATTCGATGCCGATGACCGACCTCAATTTCAATCCGGGAATCGGCCTCACAAAGCCCTTGTTTGTCAAAGACCGATTCATCGGTAAGGTCAGCCTTATCCTGGAGCATGAGAGTAATGGCCGAGACGGGGAGGAAAGCCGGTCATGGAACAAGGTGAGCTTCAGCGGCAGCATAATGGTGGATCCAAATTTCGTTGTGTCCGGCAAGTTCTGGATTCCGATCATCGACGGGGTCAACAACCGTGACATCCTTAAATATTGCGGCATATACCAGGTAGGGTGGCAGTTCCAGTCATCTAACCGCAAACTGTCGCTGGGAGTCACCCTGACACGACGTGCCAAAGGATGGTTCAACTATAACACATGTATCGAGGCCGCGTGGCGATGGTCCACCCAGTCAAACCAATATCTGTTCATGCAGTTTTACAATGGTTATGGCGAAGGGTTGCTTGCCTACAAGACCTATTCCTCACACGTAAGGGTTGGAATTGTCATCAAGCCCACTCTTTTCTCTGAGTTCTGAGCCCGAAAACCTGTGTCTGTCATCTCTGTCCGGAATTTGTTCAAGCCAGATTCCGGATTTTTTTCTTCTCACATGAGAGAAACGATTTTGTAACACAAACGCCGGATATGCATGCTTAAAAACATATTGCAATCTCCTTTATAAAACTTAAAATATATAAATACGGGCTTGAAAAATTGAATTGATGTAAACAATGGATTGCAGATAAAAAGGGTAATGTGAGGCTAAATGTTTGACAGACAGCAATGTGTGGGGTGATAAAAATGGTGTTACACGCAAAGAAAGTATAATGTAACAATAATGTAAAATTGTATGTTGTGTTTAAATTACTGTGAATCAGTTTATTATGGTGAAATAAAAATATTTTTGAAAAATTATGAAAAAAATCACCTGAAAAATTTGGAAATTCAGAAAATGTCACTACCATTGCGTTGTAGTCACAAAGTTGTTACAAAACAAACCCGAACATAAACTTCAACTATTACAATTATGAGTCAGAATTTCCAAACCAAGCTTTTAGATATTCAGAGCAATCTTCTGAATTTCGCTTACCTGCTCACCTCAAACCGGGACGATGCGTATGACCTTCTTCAGGACACGACCCTCAAGGCTCTTGACAACGAAGACAAGTATGTCGAGAATGTGAATTTCAAAGGATGGGTGTTCACCATCATGCGCAATATCTTCATCAACAACTACCGCAAGGTAGTCCGTTCGGCCACCATCATCGACCAGACCGAAGATCTCTACCACCTCAACCTTCCCCAGGAATCAGGGCTTGACACCCCCGAGGGGACTGTGGCAGCCGGTGAAATCTCCGCGGCCATCAATTCCTTCTCCGACGAGTACCGTGTGCCGTTCACCATGCATGTGGCCGGTTACAAATACAATGAAATCGCCGAGAAGATGAACCTCCCACTCGGCACCGTCAAGAGCCGCATCTTCTTTGCCCGCAAGCGTCTCCAGGAGATGCTCAAGGACTACCGCTGACCTTTTACGGGCCATTCGCCCGAGACATATTTACTCTGCTCTACTCATGCAGCTCATAATTGTAATAGACAACTACGCGGCGGGCTGAGCAGCCCGGAGCAACACCGCACGGCGGCGCGCCAGACCCGACAGGGTCGGCGCGCCGCTCCGCTTTAAGGGGGAGGGGAATAATGGAGGGATGGGGAGGGCTTTGGGAAAATTGGGGAATATTGGGAGTTTTGGGAGGATTGGGAAATCCCAACGATTCCGAAGGAATCCAATCTATGGCCGAACACAACCGTGGGTTACCGCTTCGTGCCAGCCCCACAAGGGGGCTTCGCACTCGCGCCAACCCACGGCTATTCAGATAAAGGATTCCTTCGGAATCGTTGGGATTTCCTAATTATTCCAATTTTCTTAATAATCCCAAAATTCCCAATCTTCCCAATCTTCCCATAACTCCCAATCTTCCGGGAAATTCCGGGAAAGATTAGAGGTTGGGGTTAATCTTCGACCACTCAGAGATGGGAGGAATGATACCGAGGGAGATTACCTCGTCACGGAGCTTGCAGAGATGGTGGTAGCTCTGGTCAAGTTCCTTGTGTTCCTCCGGAGTGCCTTTGACAGGAGCGACAGTGACGCCGTTCTTGTCTACGGTGGTCTCCATTGCCATCATGATGTGGTTGTACTCGCCATTGTTGACATAAGTGCCGACAGGCCAGGTGAAGGAAGGTCCCCCCATTGCTGCGGCAACCATCTCGATCGAGAGGTAAGCCGGGCTCTGGAACGATGAACGTCCGCGGAGGTCGATGATGTTCTTACCACCCTGCACGACACGCTGGCGGATTTCCTCCCAGGCCTGCTGGGGGAGAGCCTTGGTGCCGATAAGTTCCGACAGGGGCTGCCCGGCGACAGTGGTGGTGGAGGCGAAGACTGCCATCTGCTCGCCATGTCCGCCGTATGTGCGGGAGTTCTGGATCTGGTCGGCAGGGATGTGGAAATACTTGGCCAGCTCGGAACGCAGACGTGTCGAGTCGAGAGCGGCGAGTGTGGATACCTGAGAGGGTTTCAGGCCGGAATAGATAAGGGTAACAAGTCCGGTGATGTCAGCGGGGTTGAATACCACAACGACATGTTTCACATCAGGGCAATAAGCCTTGATGTCCTTGCCGAGTTGTTCGGCGATTTCGGAATTGCCACGGAGAAGGTCTTCGCGGGTCATGCCGGCCTTGCGGGCGGCACCACCCGACGACACGATATATTTCGCTCCGGTGAAAGCTTCTTTTATGTCAGAGGTGAAGGTGAGGTTGAGACCTTTGAAACCGCAATGGGCGATTTCCTCGGCGACCCCTTCCAGACCGGGAGCATATGTGTCGTAAAGGCAGATGTTGGGGGTAAGACGCATCATAGCCGCTGTCTGGGCCATGTTGGAGCCGATCATACCGGCTGCCCCGACAATCACAAGTTTTTCATCAGTCAGAAAGTCCATATGTATGTTGATTAAAGATTTCATAGGGTAAACAAATAAAGTCGCAAAAAGTTAAGTCGGAACAGAAATTTTGACGGGAAGAAAAAAAGAAGTAATTTTACGGGCTTGAATCGGCCCGAGGGATACTTCCGGGGTCGGTCGGCTGAAAACAACAAGTTTTGACCATGAATTTCCACAGACTGATTCTTATTTCGGGAGCGACATTCGCTGCCGTAGCCGTTTCGGCCACAGAACCTGGCGGCTATTACTCCTCCTGCGAGGGAAAGACCGGAAAGGCCCTGCTCCAGCAGCTGCAGACCGTCATCGATGACCATACGGTTGTCGGTTACAAGAACCTGTATGATGTTTATGACGACTCCGACCGTCATCCCGACGGCACCATCTGGGACATGTATTCCACCAAGGAATGGGGCAAAAGCTTCAACTCGGTGAAATGCGGCAACTACTCCGTCGTGGGTGACTGCATAAACAAGGAGCATTCCTTCCCCAAAAGCTGGTTCAACGACAAATCGCCGATGATGTCTGACGCTTTCCATATCTATCCCACCGACGGAAAGGTCAACGGACAGCGCAGCAACTTCCCCTACGGGGAGTGTGCCAACGGCACCTACCTCCCCTCGCGCGGCAACATCCATCCCCTGGGAAAACTCGGGTCATCGACATTCCCCGGATATTCCGGCACGGTGTTCGAGCCTGACGACCAGTACAAGGGGGATTTCGCCCGCTCATATTTCTATATGGCCGCCCGCTACAACTCCAACATATCCACTTGGAACAGCCCCATGCTCGCGGGAAACAACTACCCCTGTTTCTCCTCATGGGCGGTGAACCTGCTGCTGAAATGGCACCGTCAGGACCCTGTCAGCGACAAGGAAACAGTCCGCAACGACGCGGTGTATGGCCATCAGCACAACCGTAACCCCTTCATCGACCATCCTGAACTTGTCGAATATATCTGGGGCGACAAGGTGGGACAGCCCTGGAGCCTGTCGCTCGGGAGCGAACCAAAGTTCGTCACTCCGGTAGACAACTCCACCATCGACCTTGGGCTGACCGCCGTGAATGTCTCCAAGTCGACCGTTGTGACCGTCACCGGTGTTAACCTCACCGGCAACGCATCGGTGTCTGTCTCCGGAGCGGGATTCTCGGCCACCCCCTCATCCCTCGATTACACCGCCATCAACGGCCAGGGCGCGGCGCTGACCATCAGCTATGACAGCTCTGTCGCCGGAAAGGGTAACGGCAAGGCTGTGATTACCTCCGGCGACGCCACCGTGACCATCAACCTCCTCGCTGAGGCGGTCAGCGGACTGCCGGTGCTTCCCGCCACATATGTCTCTTCCGACGCTTTCACCGCCAACTGGGTGAACATCGACGGCGCGGGAGCGCGTTACACCCTTGACGTGCGCCGCGACAACGCTTCAATGACCGGGTATCCCTGTCAGGTGGATGCCGCCGCCGGCAGCTACCGTGTAGACGGACTCGAACCGGAGACCACATACACCTACACCGTGTCTAACTCCACGCTGACATCCGATGTGGTCAGCGTCACCACTTCGGCCCCTGTCCCCTCTGTCACATTCCTTTATGACGGAGAGCTGACCTTCTCCGCCGTTACCGGCGAACCGTCCGAAGCCGCCGAGGTAATCGCTGAAATCGACAACATCCCCGGGGATGTCACCATTTCGGTTTCCGCTCCCTTCCAGGTTTCGCTCAACAAGCAGGAGTGGGGCCAGAGCGTCATACTCTCCCCGGGAGCCGACCGCTTCTATATGCGTCTTTACTCGGCCAATGACGGAGATTTCTCCACCTCGATTGTCGCTTCCGCCGACGGATTCTTCTATGATGACGTTGAGGTTGACGGCACTGTGACCCCCATAGGCGCGTCATTCGTCGAGGATTTCGAGAAAAAGATTCCAGAGGGACAAGGCAACGGCTACGGCAAGCTGACCTATGAGGGCAACGCCTCCACATGGTCAACCGATCAGGTTTACTTTGAATACGCCGGGGCAAACTCCTATCCCCACACCGGCAACCAGGCTGTCCGTTTCAACAAGTCGGGCAACCGTCATATCACCATGCTGAAAGACAAGGCCAACGGTATGGGCACTGTCCGCTTCTGGGCACGTCCCTGGGGCAAGGATGCCGCCGACTGCACCTTCGCTATCTCAGTCTCGGCCGACCATGGCACCAAATGGGATAAGGTTGGAGATGTGACTGTCAAGGCCAACGGGGGCGCGGACAACGTTTACGCCGAATACACCCTGGCTGTCAACCGTACAGGTTCGCTCCGTCTGAAGGTTGAGCAGACCGGCGGTGCCCGCTGCATGCTCGATGACCTCTCAATCTCTGACCATTCCACCTCAGGCATTCAGCTCACCCCCGAGGGACACGCTTACCACAGCTGGGATGCTTACTGCCTTAACGGAATGCTGGTAATCGAGAACAGCGACGCGGCCAACCTCTTCTCGGTCTACGCCATCGATGGCCGCGAGGTGTTCACCGGCAAGGTTCCCGGCTCATCGCTGTCGCTGGCTCTTCCCGCCGGGCTTTACATCGTCAATGTCAGCGATTTCTCACGCCGCGTACTCGTGAAGTAATATCCACAGGATGAACAGGAAAGATTTCGAGATAATGGCTCCAGTGGGGAGCTACGAGAGTCTCCGGTCGGCAATCAACGCCGGGGCAGACGCCGTTTATTTCGGTGTCGAGGGGCTGAACATGCGTTCACGCTCCAGCGTCAACTTCACCCTCGACGACCTGCGCCGCATATCTGAGATATGCGACGAGAACGGGGTCAAGTCATATCTGACGGTCAACACCATAATATATGACGAGGACATGGAGAAGATGCGCTCCATCATCGACGCGGTGGCCGGTTCGGGAATCTCGGCCATCATCGCGTCAGACATGGCCGCGATACTTTATGCCCGCTCAAAGGGGGTGGAGGTGCATATCTCCACCCAGCTCAGCGTCTCCAACACCGAGACCCTGCGCTATTACGCGCAGTTCGCCGACGTGGTGGTGCTTGCCCGAGAGCTGAACCTCGACCAGGTGAGGGCCATCCACGAAGCCATCATACGCGACGATATCCGTGGCCCCCGTGGGGAGCTGGTCAGGATAGAGATGTTCTGTCACGGGGCGTTATGCATGGCTGTCTCCGGAAAATGCTACCTGAGTCTGCATCAGATGAACTCCTCGGCCAATCGGGGAGCCTGCACCCAGATCTGCCGACGGGGCTACACTGTCACCGACCGCGAGACCGGCGACCAGCTCGACATCGAGAACAAATACATAATGTCGCCCAAAGACCTCCGCACGATTCATTTCCTGAACAAGATGGTCGACGCGGGGGTGAGGGTCTTCAAAATCGAAGGACGCGCCCGCGGGCCGGAGTATGTTGATATCGCCGTGCGCAGTTACAGCGAGGCGCTCCAGGCCCTCTGCGACGGGAGCTATACCGACGAGCGCATCGCCGGATGGGAACATGAGCTGTCAAAAATCTTCAACCGTGGATTCTGGGACGGCTATTATCTCGGCCAGCGTCTCGGGGAGTGGTCGAGCAAATACGGCTCGTCGGCCACCCGTGTCAAGGAGTATCGCGCCAAAGGTGTACGTTATTTCTCGAAACTCGGTGTGGCGGAGTTCTACATGGAGGCCGGGGAGCTGCATCCCGGCGACGAGGTGGTGATCACCGGGCCTACCACCGGCACCCTGATTCTCACCCTCGATGAAATCCGTGTCGACCTCAAGCCTGTCGACACCGTCCGCAAAGGTCAGTCGTTCTCGATAGCCGTTCCCTCCAAAATCCGTCCCTCCGACAAACTCTATTTCTGGCGTCCGCTCGACTGAGGGGGGATGACACAGCCCTCTGTCAGGTCTCGGATGTTTTACTAAAACCGACTTGTCAAAACGCACAACATGCTTTCAGATAGCGTGTTGTGCGTTTTATATGTTTACCGGTTTTTTTACCCGGTATTGCAACCGGGCCATCACACATATTAATTTTGCAAATGTTTAGTCCCGGCGGTCGATTCCGGGCAACCAATGTTTACCACCCTGAATACCATGAACGATATTTCACGAATCCTTTTGTCTTGTTTTACTGCCTGCCTTCTCCTTGGCGGAGGAGGGGGCTTTACGATGTCGGCCCAGTGGGCGCGGGTGCTGACAACTTCCGGTGACAGGATGCAGTCTCTCGAAGCCTCGTCGGTTAGGGCCTACGGAGATTCGACAGATGACGCGATACTGCTGCGTCCATCCGACCCCTGCCAGGAGATTGACGGCTTCGGCTACGCGCTCACCTATTCATCCTGTTACAACCTGCTCAGGATGCCTGAAGAGGCGCGGGATGAATTGCTGACAAAGACATTTTCCCCCACAGAGGGCCACGGGGTCTCATATGTCAGGATTTCCCTGGGATGCAACGACTTCTCAAGTGACGAGTATTCCCTCTGTGACCGTCACGACGAAGGGGAGACTGACCATCTGCGCCATTTCTCGCTTCATTCCGATGAGACCGATTATATAATCCCCGTGCTGAAAAGGATAATCGCCATCAATCCCTCACTCAAAATCATCGCCGCTCCCTGGACCCCTCCCAGATGGATGAAATACCATGAGGAGAGGGGGGAATCCCCCGACAGCGAGGGGACGGGTGACTGGACAGGTGGCCGTCTGCGTCCCAAATATTACGGGGTCTACGGAGAGTATTTCGTGAGGTTCATACAGGCCATGGCTGACAACGGAGTGAGAATACATGCCGTCTCACCCCAGAATGAGCCGTTGAACTGGGGGAACTCCGCTTCGCTCTACATGCCTTACATCGACATGGCTGACTTTGTGAGCCAAGGATTGGCTCCCGCTCTGAAACATGCCGGTCTCTCCACAAAGATCTATATTTTCGACCATAATTACAATTATGACAATATGGCCGACCAGCGTCATTACCCGTTGCTGGCCTATCAGAGGATGGGGTGCGGTTTCGACGGGGAGGAGCTTGTGGCCGGAGCCTGCTATCACAATTACGGGGGAACTCTTGACGACATAAAAGAGGATGTGGTCTGGGGTGACCGCCAGGACAAGGAGCTGATTTTCTCCGAGGCCTCAATCGGCACCTGGAACGACGGGCGCAACCTACGCGAGAGACTTTCACTCGATATGGATGAACTGGTAATATCCCCGTTGCTCAACCGTTTCAAGGCATCGATTGTCTGGAATTTCATGCTTGACACTAACCGTGAGCCTTACAGGCCGGGGGGATGCTCGACCTGCTACGGGGCGATTGACCTCAACGCGTCCTCTCCCGGGGAATACACCTTCAATTCCCATTACTATATCATGGCCCACGCGTCTGACGCGGTAAAATCCGGCGCACGCCGTGTCGTCACCGAGGGATGGTGGACCAACGGCCTGAGCTATGCGGCGTTTGTCAATCCCGACAACACCACGGCCATACTGATGGCCAACCGCAATGACCGCGATGTGGACGCAAAGGTCAGCTCCAACGGACATACCTACATTTTCAAGGTGCCTGCCCGGGGCGTACTGTCGGCAAGGATGGACTTTCCTTCCGATCCGTCGGGTGACTCCGCCCTGTTTTCCCCTGTCAATGACAGGGATGAGAATGAAGAGTCGCTTTACGATTTGTCGGGCAGGAGACTCGCCGCTCCCGGAGATGGGGAAATCTGCGTCACCTCCGCCGGTGACAAAATCAGAGTTTCATTAAGGTAATCTGAATATACAACAGGGGAGTACCGGTCAGATGGGTCTTTTCCCGCGAGGGAAAATTGGCCGGTGGCTCCCCTTTTCCAAACAGAAGCCTGTCATCTGATACCATACTGAACTAACCTGAATTTAAAATATGAGAAAAATTCTACTTTCCCTGCTGGCAGCGGCAGGAACAGCCTGCGCTATGTCGGCTCAGGAACTTTCACAGACACTTTATTTCGACTTCGGTTCGATAACCGCCTCACAGGGAACTGTCACCGAAGGGGCTGACGGCAACGGCCATTACTGGAACAACATCACCAACAATGAGTCGGGCAATAAATATGCCGCCAAGGGTACTGTATATGGCAATCTTGTCAATGCCGACAACCTGGCGACAGGTTTCTCCGTGACCCTCAACAGCCGTTTCTCGACAAACGGGAAGAGTGGAGGAGGTGGTCTGCTTGAGCCTTCCGCCGAGCTGTTGGGCGATATGGCTGTGGCGACGGCCACCGAGGATTATTTCTTCATCGAATCCTCTGAGAACAACAGCAATTTCACCATCGCCGGACTTGACCCGCAGAAATGCTACCGTTTCCATATCTTCGCTTCCCGCAAAGCCTCCGATACCCGTATCGGGACATACCGAATGGAGGGAATCAACAAGTTCTCCGGCGACCTGCAGCTTGCCGGGACGGGCATAGGACATGACGGGGAGAACCAGAACACCGACAAGATTCTTGTCTCGGATTATGTGTTCCCCGATGACAACGGAGAGATTCTTTTCACCGTCTCGCGCAATACAGGGGCATACATCGCTCTGAACGCGATGAAGATGGAGGAGTTTACCGGCATGCGCCGTCCCGACGCGCCGGTAACCATGGCTTCGGCTCTTCTCAAAGGCTCGGCTGCCGAGAACGGTGAGTCGGTCGAGATGAGACTGATTTCCCCCGATGGCAAGAACAGCGGGGTCTTCGAGTGCTTCACAATGCTGAAACCGGGCAGTTTCCATATCGAGGGTGTCTCGACCGAGGATGCTCCGCTCAGCTATGGGGTGACCGAAGAAGGGAAACTTGTGGAGAACTCCGATGAGGAGTATCAGGTCGGTGGTGAACAGCTGTCGATTGTCCGTGTGGATTTTCCGGAGGGTGTTCTTACTGTGACCCCCATCACCGCCTGCTCGATGACCGGAAGCGCCGTCCATGGCTGGAGCACATCCAATGTCGAGAATCTGCCCTATGTCGGTGACGGGGTGTGGAGCGGCGAGGTGACCCTCACCAACCGCCCGTCGGTTTCTGACCGCTCACGTTTCAATTTCATCCTCAACAACAGCTGGAACTACAAGATTTCCAAGGTGTCGGGCAGTGAGAACTCTGTCGGTTTCTCCTGGGAGGATTATTCCCTGGCTGACATCTACCTCAATTTCGGCACATACCGCATCACCCTCGACCTGAACCGGATGGTCTACAATATCGAGTCGGTCAACGGTATCGACGACCACCGTATCACTGTCATGGGCTCATCCGTCTCCAACGGACAGGGCGCGACCGACAACCACGGCTACGCCTATATGTTTGACCAGCTTATCGGGGCGCGTCATCAGGATGGCCTTTCCGAGAACCCCTTCTTCATCTCAAGCATCGCTGTCAACGGCAACAACACCATCAACCTGCTCGACCGTTACAGTGAGCTGGTGAATGATTTCAGTCGCTATGTGGTGTTCGGTGTCTCGCTCGGCAACGAGGGAATCCATGGCGCGTCAGACCAGGAGGCTGTCTACAACCAGTTCGCCAACAATATGCAGCTGCTGATTTCCAAGGCCCGCGAGGACGGGATGGTGCCTGTGGTGATGAACAACTACACCCGTGGCGACTTCGAGGAGTCGGATTACGGATATGTGCGCCGTATGAACCTGCTTATCAACAGCTGGGATGTTCCCTCGGTCAACCTCCTCGGGGCAATCGACAACGGTGCGGGCAAATGGGCCGACGGTTTCCAGAACGGCGATGACATCTACCATCCCAACACCGAAGGTCACTCCGAGCTGTTCCACGCCATCACGCCGTCTCTCTTCGACGCTCTCAAAGCCGGGAAGAGCATTCCTGTCCGCAAGACCGGTAACTCTATGATTATCAACCAGCAGGGTAAGGTGGAATTTGTGCCGGAGGATGTAGTTCATCCCTTTGCCCTCGTGGTCAGCCTCAACCAGCTCCCGGAAGGTGAGTTCGTGCGTGTCTCCACCCCGGATGGTGTCGCCACAATATCCATGTCCGGAACCACTGTGACCTATACCTCTCCCGCAGGTGAGACCATCTCGGGGAATGTCGTCAAGGAAAGAAGCGGCGAGTCTCCCCTCTATCTCACCCTCTCGCATTATCATGCACAGGGACGCACCCATCTTTATGCAGGTGAGGAACTGCTCGGGGAACTCCCCGGCAAGGTTGTCCCCGAAAAGGTCACTGTCGCCCCCATATCGGGCAAGCTCGATCTCGCCGAGGTGATGTTCTACCGTTCCGCGCTCAATGCTGACGAGGTGAGCGCCATCTGTGACGGCAAGATGATTCAGTCGAGCCTTGAGGTTTACCTCCCTTTCAGCGACACCACTGATGCCGCCCGCAACGAGGCGCAGGCGATGACCGAGGCCACCGTTCTCGGGGGACAGACCTCCGGCGTGACCGCGCTCCACGGGGAGGAGGAGACCGCACCCTTTCGCGCCTTCGGTCTCGAAGGGCTTCTCAGGGTCTCGGTAGCCTATCCTCAGACAGTGGCCGTCCATTCGGTCGATGGTCGTCTTGTAAGCCGCCGCAAGGTCGGCGCGACAGCCGATTTCCCCCTCCAGGCAGGGGTATATCTGGTCAATAACGTCAAAGTGACCGTCAGGTAAGACACCGTTGTTTCATACCGTTACCGTGGGTTGGCGCGAGGTGAGGCCATCAGACCTCACCTCGCGCCAACCCACGGCTATTCAGATATATGATTCCTTCGGAATCGCGGGGAAATGTAAATTTTAAATGCATATCTGTCAGTGTGTCAGATACCACGCAATAATCCGATATGTAAGCCGTTAATATGTTAGCGGGATTTTATCCGGTTGAAAGATTCCCGCACAATCCGACGACTATGAAATTTCTTTACAGCAAAGCATACGGGAAAAAACACAGACGCGCGATATACGGCTTGTTGCTTGTCATGTCATTGTTGATGGCAGGTGTGTCCCCCGCTCTGGCTCTTTCCCCCGACTTCTACACTGCCGAGTCGCGTCTCGCCTCGGGACGTTGGGTGAAGATTGCCGTGAGCCAGTCAGGCATATACCTCCTGACCGACCAGCAACTGCGCCAATGGGGTTTCTCCGACCCCGCGAGGGTGAAGGTCTACGGCTACGGCGCGATGCGTCTGCCCGACCGTCTTGACAGCAGTTATATCGATGATCTCCCCCAGACTCCGTCGGAATACATTTCCGGCCGGGGCATCGTGTTTTTCGGCGAGGGGCCTGTGACAATCGGCAACGCCGCGACGACATACCTGCGTCCTGTGCAAAGCCCTTTCACCACCCAGGGATATTATTTCCTCTCCGACAATGATGATGAACGTCTTGTGCCTGCCACTGACACTGTGTCATCCCCTTCGGCCTCTGAACCGGCAGACACATACCAGGAGCTGGCATATCATGAGGAGGAACTTTATTCCCCCGGCTATGCGGGTTACCTGATGGTGGGTGAGGATTTCAAATACACCAACTCCCGCACTTTCAAGATTGATTTGCCCGGCATCGACACCTCCCGCAGTGTGACGATGGAGGCTTCTTTCGTTGCCAAAACCCTGTCGGAGGATTCCAACATCACCTACTTCCTTAACGGCACGGCGTTACCTTACGGTTCGGGAGACCGCATCAAGTTTACCAATGATGCGGAGAAACATGGCGAGGAGGGATTGTCGCGCAAGGAGTTCAACGTGACCTCCGAAAGTGTGCAGATCGGTGTCACATTCAGCTGTCCTTCGACGGTGACATCCGCCAACCTGAACTACATCGCCTTGACCTACACCCGCCGTCTGACTCTCGATGACGGTAACAAGGTTTTCCACGCATCCCGTGGCTCAAGCGGATTCTCCCTTTCGGGAGCCGACTCCGAGACCCGTGTGTGGGATATAACCGTTCCCTTGTCGGCCACGAAAATGGACATATCTCCTGCGGCCTCAGGAGTGTCTGTCTGGAGCCTGCAGCGCTCGGGTGTGAGGCGTTTCGCCGCCTGGAAGCCCTCGGCTCCATTCCTGAGCGCGACCTTGGTCGGGGAGGTCAGGAACCAGAACCTCCACGCCCTCCCGGCTGCCGAGATGGTGATTTTCACTGTGCCGGCCTGGAAGGATCAGGCTGAGCGTCTGGCCAATTTCCACCGCAACGACGAGGTTGATCCTCTTGATGTGGTTGTCCTCACCCCCCAGGAAATCTATAATGAGTTCTCTTCCGGTGTGCCCGACGTGCAGTCGTTCCGCAAGCTCCTGAAAATGATGTATGACCGTCAGGCTGGCACAGACAAGCCGTTGCGCTACGCCCTCTTCCTGAGCCGTCCGGTGTGTGACATCCGTCAGGTGACCGATTACGGAAAGTCGCTGGGCAACACCTTCCTCCCGGCGTGGTTCAGCAACACCGGTCTCTACGACAATGACGCGTACACCACCGACGACATCTTTGGTTTCCTCGACGACAATTCCGGCACAACCACCTCTTCCGACAAGCTGCGCATCGCCGTGGGGCGTATTCCCGCCATCACTCAGAGCGATGTGAAGACCGCTGTCGACAAGCTGGAGCGTTACTATACCAAGATGCCCCGTACCAACTGGAAGAACAACATCCTCGTGTCGGCCGACGATGAGGATGCGGGAATCCATATGACCCATGCCGAATGGTTCTGTGACTACCTTTCCAAGAGCAACGGGGGTGAGGACGGTTTCATCAAGAAGCTCTATATCGACGCTTATGAGCGCACCTCCAACATCTGCGAGGAGGCGCGTCAGGTGTTCTACCGTTACCTCGACGAGGGGGCGTTGCTCTGGTTCTACACCGGTCACGCCAATGCCTCATCGCTTACCGGTGAGAATCTGGTGACCTATTCCGACCTCAACAGCATGTATCTGCGCCACTGGCCGGTTGTCTACGGCGCGACCTGTAACTTCCTGCGCTGGGACTCTCCGACTGTCTCGGGCGCGGAAATCCTGTTCAAGAATCCCAACGGGGGTGTGATTGCCGGTATCTCGGCCACCCGCGCCGTGTATATCAGTTACAACGGAAACCTTTCGGCCTCGCTTGGCCGTCATTTCCTTGAGCGTGACGAGGATGGCAAATACATGACCCTCGGGGAAATCTATATGCGGGCCAAGAATGACTATATGGATGAGACCCACAGGGATTCCCAAGGCAACCGCGACCCGATTCCCCGACCCGATTCCAACAAGCTCAGGTATGTGCTGATGGGTGATCCGGCGCTGAGGCTTATGATGCCTTCGTCGAGGGTGATTCTTGACCGTATCCACGAGACTGATATGCCTGTGGCTCCAGACCAGGAGCTTCCTTGCCTGATGGCGCGTCAGCAGACCACCATCACCGGTCACATAGAGAATCCCGACGGCACCCCGGCCTCCGGATTCAACGGCCATCTTGTCGCCACAATCTATGATGCCGAGCAGTCCTTCACCACCAAAGGCTACGGCCAGGGAGCGGAGATGACGTTCGACCAGCAGGGAGGCCGACTGATGGTGGGCAACACTGATGTCAAGGATGGCCGTTTCACCCTTTCGGTCAATATGCCCTCTGAGGTTGTCAACAACTACCGCAATGCCGCCATAAGCCTGTACGCCTATGAGGACAATGGGGAGGAGGCCATCGGGGTCAACCGTGATTTCTATGTCTATGGCACCGATTTCGACTCTGAGCCGGATGTGGTTCCTCCGACAATCGACGCGTTCTATCTCAACCATCCCTCATTCGTCTCGGGTGACGAGGTAAACAACTCCCCGATGGTGATTGCGGAGATTTCTGATGACCGCGCCATCAACCTCTCCACCGCCGGTGTCGGCCATCAGATGGGACTTTATCTTGACAACGGTTCGAAGACCTACACCGATGTCTCGGACTACTTCACACCCTACACCAACGGGGTAGTCGGAGGAACAATCGCCTATCCTCTCGAAGGTCTCGCCGTGGGGGCACATACTTTGCGCCTGAGGGTATGGGACACCGCTCCCAACTCCGCCGAAGCCACGCTCGATTTCTTCGTGGCCAAGGAGATTGTGCCGACCATCTACGAGGTTTACACCGACTGCAATCCCGCGTCGGTCGAAGCCAACTTCTATGTGTCGCATGACCGTCCCGACCGCGAGCTGACAGTCACCATCGAAGTGTTTGACATGATGGGACGCCGTCTCTGGCAGGCCACCCAGCAAGGCCGCAGCGACATGTTCCAGAGCCAGCCCATCACCTGGGACCTCACCGACTACGGAGGCCACCGCGTGAACCGTGGCATCTACCTCTACCGCGCCACCATCTCTGATGACTACTCCGGCGAGAAGACCGCCACCGCCAGCCGCCGCCTCGCCGTCACCGCCAACTGATTCCCCATCTCTCCCAATCCTCCCCTCCCCAAAATTCCCCTCTGGTAGGGACGCGCCGTGGCGCGTCCGCGCCAACCACCATCAAAAAACTCTCGCAGATTACGCAGATTACGCAGAGGCCATCCGGATTGGAAATCCATAAACATTCCATCCGGATGGCCTCTGCGTAATCTGCGAGACTTTTCCTGAAATTCGACTCTTCAATCCGCGAGAAATCTGCGTATCTGCGTAATCTGTGTGAGACCTTATGGCGGCGAGGGGTGGGTTGGCGCGTCCCTACCAGAGGGGAATTTTGGGGAGGGAGGGGAAGATTGGGAATTTTGGGAATTATGGGAAATTTGGGAGGATTGGGGAGTTGGGGGAGAGGGCAATAAAGAAGGCCGGTGGCTGGCGCGACATTATTTGGGTCGCGACGGCCACCGGCTGATTCGAATAAGGTTGGTGAGGGGGAGATGGGGGATTATTCCTCGGTGTCTTCCTCCTTCATATTGTGGAATACCTGGGTTACATCGTCATCCTCCTCAAGTTTCTCAAGGAGCTTCTCGATGCCTTCACGCTGCTCGGGGGTGAGTTCCTTGACATCGTTGGGGATGCGTACAAACTCGGTGGAGAGGATTTCGTAACCGTTCTCCTCAAGGTATTTCTGGATGTTGGCGTAATCCTCGAAAGCACCGGTGAGCACGATTGCACCCTCGTCGTCGGCCTCAAGTTCCTCAACGCCGCAGTCGATAAGTTCGAGTTCGAGGTCTTCGAGCGACACTTCGGGCTTGCCCTGGATTTTGAGGACAGCCTTGTGGTCGAAGAGGAATGTCAGCGAACCCTGTGTGCCGAGGCTTCCGCCGTGCTTGGTGAAGTATGAGCGGACATTGGCCACGGTGCGAGTGTTGTTGTCGGTAGCGGCCTCTACGAAGATGGCGATGCCGTGGGGGCCGTATCCCTCGTAGGTCAGCTCCTTGTAGTCCTTGGCGTCCTTGTCGGTAGCCTTCTTGATGGCGCGTTCAACGGTATCCTTGGGCATGTTCTCTGAACGTGCGTTCTGGAGCAGCGCACGCAGGCGGGGGTTGTTGGCGGGGTCAGGACCTGAAGCCTTCACGGCGATGGTGATTTCCTTGCCTATGCGTGTAAAAGTCTTCGACATGTTGCCCCAGCGTTTGAGCTTGCGGGCTTTGCGGTATTCAAATGCTCTTCCCATTTGTGGTTTTTATCTTGATGACGCCGTGACGGCGGTTATTGATTATGTATTTTCAGTGTCTTGTGGATGTCAGCGGAGTTCGGCTCCGAGATTTTTCTTCAACGCCTCGATGATGCGGTTCATCGAATTGTCAATCTGCTTGTCCTGGAGGGTCTTCTCGAAATCCTGGAGGGTCATGGTGATCGCGTAGCTCTTCTTCCCTGTGGGGAGGTTCTTCCCTTCGTAGACATCAAACAGCTCGATATCGCGCAGGAGCTTGCGTTCGGCCTGACGGACGGTTTCCTCGATTTTCGCCATGGTCACCGACGTGTCGACCAGCAGGGCGAGGTCGCGCTTGACAGGCTGGGTCTTGGGGAGGGGGGTGAACTCCACCTTGGTCTTGACGGCCATCTTCACCAGCTCGCCCCATTCCAGTTCGGCGTAGACAACCTCCTGCTTGATGTCGGAGGCGGCGAGGAGCTTGCGGGAGAGGATGCCGAGATGACCGAGCAGTTTGCCCGAACGGGTCTTCACAGCCTGGGCGGCGGCGAAGATGTCGGGGGTTGAAGCGCTGTCGAGGGTCTCCAGGCGTATATTGTCGTTGGCCAGACCGAGACGGGTCAGGATGTTGGCCACACAGGCTTTGAGGTCGAAGTAGGTCGAAGCCTCAGCCTGGCGCGACCAGTTGGCGCGACGGAGGTTTCCGGTAAGCCAGAGGGCCAGGCGGCTCTTCTCGCTGAAAGGAGCGAGGGGCGCGTCGGCAGTCGACTCAGCCGAGGGGTTGAGGAAGTAGACCTGTCCGAACTCATACATCGCCAGGTCGGCGCTGCGGCGGTTGACATTGTGGGCGATTGACTCCAGGCCGCCGAAAAGGAGGGTCTGGCGCATCACGTCGAGGTCGGTGCTGAGAGGGTTGAGGAGCTTGACGCAATTGGCGAGAGGATAGCTCCCAAGTTCGGCATAATAGCTCTCGGCGGTAAGGGAGTTGTTGAGAATCTCGTTGAAGCCGAGGGCTGTCAGCTGCTCGGAGATGAGACGGCGCAGGTCGTCGGCCTCGTCGGGGAGGCTCTTGAACTGGAGAGAGGAATGGACGGTGGTGGAATACTCCACGTTGTTGTAGCCGTAGACGCGAAGCACCTCCTCTACGACATCACAGGGACGGCGCACGTCGAAGCGGTAGGTGGGCACTTTCAGGGATGCCACGGCGGCTTTCGCCTCATCGGCGACAGGCTGTCTGTCAGCGTCGGTCATCGCGGCGACCTCGATTTCGAGGGAACGGAGGATGGCGTTGACTTCGGCGTTGGTGATTTCCTTTCCGACCAGTCCGCGCAGGTAGGAGTATGACAGCTCCACGGGGAAGCATTCCACCGGATCGGGATAGATGTCTACCACCGGGCCGGTGATTTCACCTCCGGCAAGCTCCTTGACCATCAGGGCGGCCAGTTTGAGGCAATAGATGGTGGCGTTGATGTCGCAACCGCGCTCATAGCGGAATGAGGCGTCGGTCGAGAGACCATGGCGACGCGCGGTCTTGCGGACGCGGGTGGGGTTGAAGCATGCGCTTTCGAGGAAGATGTCGGTGGTCTGCTCGGTGACACCAGAGTCGAGTCCGCCGAAGACTCCGGCGATACACATTGGTTTCTCCTCGTCGCAGATCATCAGGTCAGCCTCGTTCAGCTCGCGTTCCACACCGTCGAGGGTGGTGAACTTGGTGCCGGCGGGGCAGGTCCTGACCACGATTTTCTCCCCCTTGATTTTGGCGAGGTCGAAGCAGTGGAGGGGCTGGCCCATTCCGTGGAGGATATAGTTGGTGATGTCTACGACATTGTTGATGGAGTGCATGCCGATGGCGGCGAGCTTGTCGCGGAGCCACTGGGGTGACTCGGCTACCTTCACTCCCTTGATGGTGACTCCCGAGTAGCGGGGCGCGCCCTGGATGTCATCCACCTCAACGGTCACTCCTCCCTCGGGTTTGTCAAGGGTGAAGCCGTCTACCGAGGGGCGGCGCAGGTTGCCATCCTTGAGGTGGCGGGTCAGGTAGGCGTTGAGGTCACGGGCCACGCCGTAGTGGCTCGCGCCGTCGATGCGGTTGGGGGTGAGGTCGACCTCCAGCACATAGTCTGAGGTCAGGCCGTAGAACTCGGCGGCGGGGGTGCCGGGAGCGACCTCGCGGTCGATGACGATGATGCCGTCATGTGACTCTCCCACGCCAATCTCATCCTCGGCGCAGATCATTCCGAGGGATTCGACACCCCTGATTTTGGATTTCTTTATCTGGAAACCGTTCTCCTCCCCGGTGGGGTAGAGGGTGGCACCCACGGTGGCCACGACGACAGTCTGTCCGGCCGCCACGTTCGGCGCGCCGCAGACAATCTGCACCGGGGCGTCGCCGCCCAGGTCAACTGTGGTGATGTGGAGATGGTCGCTGTTGGGATGTTCCTCGCAGGTGAGGACCTTGCCGATTACTATCCCGCGCAGGCCGCCGCGGATTGACTCGACTTCCTCGAAAGCGTCACACTCAAGACCCAGCGATGTCAGCGCCTGGGTCAGCTCCGCCGGGGAGAGATCGAAGTCGATATATTCTTTTAACCAGTTGTAAGAAATATTCATGGTCGGAATTGACAATAATAAGCGCAAAGTTACGCAAATCCCGTCAAACCACCAAAAAAGAGTGTCGGAATGCCCCGCCCATACCTCCCGGAATCTCCCCTTGCTCCTGAGTGGGATGCTCATGGGGCGCTCTGGAGGGATTAGAGTGAAGATTGTATAAATTTATTTGTATTTATAAAGAAAAAAGCGTAATTTTGCGGTAGATTTGGGTTTGAATTCTTTTTGTTTTTGTGCCTTACAGTCATCCGTTCTCCGTATCTTTATGGCAAAGAAATCGAACGTCTTATCCCTTATCACCATTTTCTTGCAAAAACATCTCAAATCACCAATCAGGAAAATCATATTACTTTAATTAATATTATTTATGAAAAAAATCCTTATTGCAGCCGTTTGCGCCTCCCTGGCGCTTCCGGCCATGGCGACGACCAATCGCGTCGATGCCGCACGCCAAGGGACCAATCTGTTTCCTTTCGCACCGAAAGCGCGTGCGGAGCAGGAGCATGCGCAGCTTGGCAATCCGATGGTCTCAAATCGTAAGAGTGCAGCCGGTGACGGCCTCAAAGTAGGAGCATTCAGGAGCCTCGCCCAGACATCCCTGCCGTCGGCAGCCATAATCGGTTATCTCGACGGCCCGAAAAACGAAACCTGGTATTATGCCGGCGATTACATCTACACAGACGGCCAGGTCACAGGTTTCGACTTCACCATCTACAACGGATCGTTCGAGAAGGTAGGTGCGGTGAGAGACAACATCGAGCTTGAGGAGGGGGAGACCCGTGTGGCTGAAGTGAGTGTCGGCCCCGCCATCACCCAGAAGTTCTTCAACTTCGACAATAATTATGAAGTGATGGTTGACGTGGCCACAAACACTGTCAACTATGTGAACAATTACAAGACACAGATTTATTCTATCACAGATCTCGCTGATGGTGAAGAGTCTGAATGCAAGATGACCCTCCCCGGCTATTATGTGTCGGCTATCAACACTGCTCAGGATGACTGGAGTGAGAATTTCTTTATAACCTTCATGACCGAGGAGGACACCGAGACTCCGATGGTAGGTGAGGTGCCCAACGTGGCCGACATCCGTTTCGTGACATACAAGAAGGCCGGATATTCCGGAAATCTTACCGTCATGCTTGATTACCGCATTCCCAGCATAACCACCGCCGGAGTGGACGCGATACCTTTCCTGGCAACCCAGAAAGACGGTGTCCCCTATTTTGTGATCAACAATCTCAAGTATTGCTGGTATAATAATCCTTACGATTATACCACCGATACCCCGACTCCTGATAATGAGCTTATCGTGAAGATTTTCGCCCCGAGCAGCTCTTTCGCCTCGACGGCTGATCTTTACAGCACCACCCGTCTGCCCCTGGGAACGACCGATGATGATTTGTATTTCCTTTATGTGGGTACATTCATGTACAATGACGACATTGATATGAACCGCAACCCCGACGGCACTCCGATGCTTTATGTCACCCGTGCCCATTCACAGCAGGGCGGCGACTCCTATCTCTATGATTTCGAGGCATATGATGGAGCCAAGAAGGGTGAGGACGCCGTAGCCACCAAGAAGTATGACATCTCTACCGGCACCACCGGCGGATATTTTATGAACGATATCGCTGGCTTTGATCCTCAGGTGATGTTTATCTTCGAGGACAATGGCGCGTATGATTTCCAGTTCGTCAATCTTCTCGACGGTTCGGTGGAGCATACCATCCCCTACAATTTCAATGACGGAAGTGCCACCTACAATATGAACGCGCTGGTTAACCGTATCTCATCAGGTAATTCATACCTCTATGCTGTTCCCCAGACCAAAGGCTTCTCAGATGACAATGGTGACTGCCACACATATGTGGTGTTCGCGTCGCCGGAAGGTGACATCGTGTCGGTTGATGACATAAACATGGGCCAGAATGTGGAGTATGGCAGCATTTACACCGGTGTGGGCGCATACAACCCCTATCTCTTCAATCTTGATTCCGACAACGAGTATCTGATGCTTCTGAAGCGTCGTACCGGTAGCGGCAACCAGGAAGAGTTTGCCGTAATTAGTGCAAATCCCGAAAAAGGAACACTCGTGAATGTGGCTCCCGATGATGAGAAGGGTCTTCCGAATACCGCCGCCCTGATCAACACAGAGAAAGACAATCCCAAGCTCGTCATCAATTATGTGAACCGTATTCCCGGCAACTGGCAATACACCACCGCTTATTTCGACCTGCCGCTCACACTTTTCGAGGCAGGAGAAGGAACAGCTGACAGCCCCTACGAAATCAGCACCGTGGGTGGCCTTATGCAAATCAAGTCTGCTCCTGATGCTTACTACGCAGTGGTCGCCGACATCGATGCCGATGGAGTGGTGGTGAAGTCCTCCGACTTCAATTTCACCGGTGCCCTTGATGGACGTGGACATGTCATCAGCAATCTTACCCTCGAAGGACGCGCCCTTCTGCCTGTTGTGACCGGAGAGCTGCCTCAGACAGATGAGGACGGCAATCTTTCCGATACAGACCAGACCAAGGGTGTTGTCAGGAACCTCAAGTTCTACAACGCCAAGCTGGACGCCACCGTTGACGGGCAGGGCCTCGTTGTCGGTCGTCTCTCCTCTGGCCGTCTCAACAACATCCATGTCTACAATTCGGTGGTCAACTCCATCGAAGACGCAGGTGGTATCGTTGGTAACGTGGTGTCTTACAGCTCTGTAAGCGAATGTTCGTTTGACGGCAAGATTGTTTCGCCCGAGAACAGCGTGGGCGGTATCGCCCTTTCCACCTCCACCAGCTCCTCGGTATCCACCTGTGCCTTCACCGGCACGATTGAGGGTGGCTCGGAGGTAGGAGGTATCCTTGGCTCGGTCGGCAGCTACGGAAACGGCGCGGTCAACTGTCATGTAAACGCTGACATCACCGGCAAGAACACCGTCGGCGGTATCGTCGGAAGCGCGGCCGCAGTCACCATCTCCAACAACCATGTCCAGGGTACCCTGACAGCTACCGAGAACCTTCGTTGGGGAGGTGGCGCGAAGGTCGGCGGTATCGCAGGTTCATATCCCCTCTCCTTTGGCAGTGAAGGTGACGAAGTAGCCCCCACAATACACAGCAACTTCATCAACCTCACTTCGATTACCGCTCCTGAGCCTACCGAAGGAGAATATCCGGCCCAGAACGCCACTGTTCACCGCGTTGTCGGTTACACCCGTGCCAATTATGCGGAAGAAGAGGATTATGATCCCGACACCTATGAGCCTATCTATGGTGAGCCTCTTCCCGCCGAGACAGCCATCCAGAACAACTATGTGATTTCCACCCTCCCCATCGTGGATAGCGAGATTGCTGACGATGCCAACACAACCGAGGGTAAATCAATCGCCGCTGAAGACCTTGGTATGGATTTCTTCGAGGAGCAGCTTGGCTTCGCTTACGGTTTTGATTCCGAGTCACCCTGGGCTATCACTTCCGACGCTACAGCTCCCCGTCTCTTCTTCGAGAATGTCCTGCTGCTCATCAAGCCTGAGAGCGCTTCTGTCGAGGTTGGTGATGAAATAGCTATCAATGTGATTATCTACGGTGAGGAAATATCCGAAGATATGCTCGGTGACTTCATATGCGACTACGATGAGTCTCTGATTGAGATGACCGACATGTTCCTTGCCGATGATGGTATTCTCCTCACCCTCACCGGACTCGCTGAAGGTGAATGTGACCTCACCATCGGAATGAGAGGTCAGACCGTCAAGTCACACATCACAGTGTTGGCCAAGAGCGGTGTCGATAACATCGTTGTCAATGAAGCAGCTTCGCTGACCTTCGACGGCCGCAACCTCAACGCCGCCGGAGCCGCCATCGAGGTGTTCAACCTCTCAGGTGTGAAGGTGCTTGCAGGCCACGACAGCCTCAACACTGAAAGCCTTGCCGCCGGTGTCTACATCGCTGTGGCCAAGGATGCCGCCGGTAACTCCACCCTGAAGTTCTGCGTGAAGTAAGCCCATCTTTGTCGGTCGGTGTGTCTGGATTCATTCCTGTTGACACACCGGCCTTCACATATTCCCCGGAGCGATTCCGGAGGAATCTTTTTTGATATTCGCTAAAATTGGGAGTATCAAAAAAGATTCCTCCGGAATCCCGTTTATGGGGAAACATAACCGTGGGTTACCGCTTCGTGCCAGCCCCACAAGGGGGCATTGCACTCGCGCCAACCCACGGCTATTCAGACAAATGATTCCTTCGGAATCGTCTACGGTACCGCTCACGGAATCCCCACGGAATTGTCTACGGCACCGCCCTGAAAGCGTCGGTTTTTCCATACCGGCCTTTCCTTGATTTATAACCCCGACCTTCCAGACCCCATAAAAATATCGCTTCGCGATGTCCCCTGAACAACAGGTCACACATAGCGAAGCGATATTTTTTATTTCCAAGGTTAGAATATGTCAGAATGTCGTCCGGTATCAACCAAGAGCAATGTCAGTGACGTGTCATTTTGCTCCCATAACAGTAGCCAGTCCGATTCGATATGGCATTCCCATATCCCGGCATATTCTCCGGAAAGTTTATGGGGGCGATATTGAGGAGTAAGAGAACCGGTGGAAGATAATATATCGACTACTGTTTTGAATTTATCCATCCGCAAGCCCTTTTTGATACATTTCTTTAGGGCTTTCTCAAATCGGTTTGTGGTCTCGACTGAATATTTCATATCCCTAAAGCTTCATACATTGCCTCTACACTCTCATAACGAGTTATTCGGCCGGCTTTGATGTCGTCGAGGGCTTCGTCAAGCCCGCATTTACGTTTTTTCCGTTCGGGCTTGGCGATGGAGACGCCGTCTATGGCGTTGAGAATCTTCTTCAGGTGGGGAAGAATGGATTTGTCTTCGATATTGATTGTCAGCTGTGTCATAAGGGAGAATTTTGTTTGGTGGTTAATTGTCTCATTAGTTATAACAATCGACAGTCCCGACAGGTCGTAAAAGATGTGTCGGGACTGCAAATATAGTGGATTTCAGCGAGAAATCAAAATCAGGGACGGAGCTGGCCGTGGCCGGTCAGGAGGTAGCGGGTGGTGGTGATTTCGCGGAGACCCATCGGGCCGCGTGGCCCGAGCTTTTGGGTGGAAATGCCGATTTCGGCTCCAAGGCCGAACTGCCCTCCGTCTGTGAAGCTGGTGGGGAGGTTGACGTAGACACATGAGGCATCAACCATCCTGCGGAAAGTGTCGGCGGCCTTGGTGTCGTCGGTGACGATGCTCTCACTGTGGCCTGAGCCGTGGCGGGCGATGTGGGCTATCGCCTCGTCGAGGTCAGAGACGGTGTGTATTCCCATCTTGAAATCCATCCATTCGGTGTCCCAGCAGTCTCCGGCGGCCACGAGCAGGTTGTCGGGATAATTGCCGCGCAACGCCTCCATCGCTTCGGTGTCGGCATGGATTTCCACACCCTTGTCGGCCAGCGGAGCGCAGATGGCAGGGAGGTCGGCGAGACGGCCTCGATGGATGAGGAGGGTGTCGAGGGCGTTGCAGACGCTTACCCTGCGGGTTTTGGCGTTGTTGATGATGCCACGCCCCATCTCAAGGTCACCCTTGATGTCGAAATATGTGTGGACAACCCCGGCTCCGGTCTCGATTACCGGCACCTTGGCGTTGTCGCGTACAAAGTCAATCAGCCTGCGTCCACCACGCGGGATGCAGACATCAACCTTGCCGACCGCTCCGAGGAGGGCGGCGGTGGCTTCATGGGTGGAGGGGAGCAAGGTTGCCGCGTCGACGGGGATGCCGTTGAGGCGCAGAGCCTCATGTATGAGGTTTATGGCGGCGCGGTTGGAGTCGTCAGCGTCATGGCCACCCTTGAGGATGCAGGCGTTGCCGCTCTTGAGACATAGCGAGAAGACATCGAAGGTGACATTTGGCCGCGCCTCATATATCACCCCGATTACCCCGAACGGCACCCTGACCTTTCTCAGGTCGATACCATTGGGGAGGGTGCGGTGCTCCACCTCCTCACCGACCGGGGTAGGGAGGGCGGCGACATGCCGCAGGTCTGACGCAATTCCCGCCAGACGCTCAGGGGTGAGCTGCAGGCGGTCGTAAAGTGGATTTGACCGGCTCATACGTGCCAGGTCAAGACGGTTGGCGGTCAACAGCTCATCGCGGTGGGTTTCCACAAGGTCGGCCAGGGTGGTTATGGCGGCTGAACGTTGGCTGTCGGTCAGTTCCAGCAACGTGCGCGAAGCCTCGCGTGCGCGGCTGAATATGTCGTTGAAATTTTCCATTTTCCAGTGTGCTGTTACAGGGTCGGTCCGGGGCTTATTGTCTCGCGGACTCCTCCAGATAGAGGTAATCATAATGGATCAGCGGACGCTGGCCGTGGCGACCGATGGCGGCGGCTGCTGACCGGCTGTCCATCGCGGCGCGTCCCATGGCGATTCTTGTCCCGTCTGGCGACAGCACCGAGACGATGTCACCCTCCTCCCATTCACCGCTGACAGAGGTGACCCCGACAGGAAGCAGGCTGACAGCCTTGTCGCTGCGGAGGATTCCGGCGGCGTTCTCATTGATGTGGATTTCTCCCTTGGCGAATGACCCGCTGTGGGCAATCCATCGCTTGATGGTGCTGAGGGGGGCGGATGAAGGCTCGAAAAGTGTGTGGGGTACAGAGTCGGGGTCGCGCACGATGTCGACCAATACCCCCGGACGGTCACCCTTGGCGATTATCACCGCCACACCTTCGGTGGAGACCTTGCGGGCGATGCCGCACTTTGTCCCCATCCCTCCGCGTCCGAAACCGCTCTTGGCGGCCACCACATATGCCGAGGGATCCTCTCCCGGAGCAACACGCGGAATCAGCACCGATGCGGGGTCGGCGGGTGAGCCGGTGTAGATGCCGTCGATATTCGAGAGAATCACCAGCATGTCAGCGTCGAGCATCGTTGCGATAAGTCCCGACAACTCATCGTTGTCGGTGAACATGAGTTCGGTCAGGCTGGCCGTGTCATTTTCGTTCACGACCGGAATCACACCGTTCTCAATCATCGTCAGCATACAGGCACGCTGGTTGAGGTAGAGGTTGCGCGAGGAGAAGTTCTCCTTTTGGGTCAGCACCTGCCCCACAAGTATGCCGTATTCCCCGAAAAGCTGGTTGTAGAGGTTGATGAGCCTTATCTGGCCAATCGAGGAGTAAAGCTGACGGGAGGCTACGCTGTCGAGGGTCACGGAGCGGTTGACAGCTCCCCGGCCACACGCCACCGCGCCGCTTGACACAAGAACGATTTCATGGCCGTCGGCATGGAGCATAGCAATCTGGTCGACAAGCGCCGACATGTTGGTGACATTGGGTTTGCCGTCGGGGCGGGTCAGCACATTGCTCCCCACTTTCACCACGATTCTTTTCTTTCCTTCTTCCATCTGTCGTGTGAATCAGCTTTTTGCGCGTCCGGCTTTAAGCCCGGCAATGACGGCGGAGGTGAATCCGGCCTGTTCCATGGCGTTCAGCCCCTTGATGGTGATTCCGCCGGGGGTGGTCACCTTGTCAATCTCGCTCTCGGGATGGGCATCAGGCAGGGAGAGCAGCGAGGCAGCCCCCTTGATGGTCTCCACCACAATGGCCTGGGCATCGGAAGCGCGGAAACCAAGTTCGACACCCCCTTCGACAGCCGCGCGGACATACCGCATCGCGTAGGCGATGCCGCAGGACGCGAGCGCGGTGGCCGCCGGGAGGAGTTTCTCCTCTATCACCATGACCTTCCCGAGGTTTGAGAAAACCTCCACGGCAAGCTCCGGCGCGCCGACAGCTTCCACGATGAAGGTCATCGACTCGCGAAGCACCATGGCGGTGTTAGGCATCACTATCGACAGGGTAGGGCATCCGTTGCCCGTGCTGAACATCTTCTTGAGGTCTTCACACGCCACGCCGGCGACAATCACAGCAACCTCCTGGGTGTCATAGTCGATGGCGTCGCGTATCTCGTCGATTACTCCGGGGAGAATCCATGGTTTGACGGCGATGATTACAAGCGACGCTCCCTTTACCGCGTCGCGGTTGTCAGAGAGGGTGTTTACTCCGAGAGCCGCAAGCGGGGCGAGTTTACCGGCAGTGGGGTTGGACACGGTGATAAGGCCGGGCTTCACGCCTGCCTCCACAAGTCCGCGGACGGCGGCACCGCCCATGGCACCGCCTCCGATGACAGCAATTCTGATATCGCTCATTTGTATGATTTTCAAAATTCCTCACAAAATTACAAAGAATCGTCAAGACTGTATGTGGCAATCTTGACAATTCTTTGAAAACATCAGTTGAATCACAGGCTTTTCATTCCTTCTCCACGAGGATGTCGCGCAGGACGACGGCGTTGTTATGCTCGGAGTCGTGAGAGGAATAGAGCAGCGTCACCACAGGGTGTGACATGACGGTGGCGGTGAAGGATGCGAACGCGGGATTGGCCTTGAGTTCCCCGGCGTATCGGCGGCAGAATTCCTGCCAGTTAGCATCGGGATCGGAATGGAACCATTCCCTCAGTTCGGTCGAGGGGGAAATCTCTTTCTCCCACAGGTCGTAATGGAATGTCTCGTGACTGAGCCCCCGAGGCCATAGCCGGTCGATGTAAATCCTGTATCCGTCATCGGGCGACGCCGGGTCATATGCCCGTTTGATTTTGATTTCTGTCTTTCCCATAAGTCTGCAACATTTATACTAAAGAAACACCCCCGGAGGGGAAATGTTGCCGACAGGTAATCAATGGGGTTCAAGACATGAGTCGAGGGCGGCTGTCAGGGCTTCGCGGTCGAGATGCTGGCCGATGAAGACGAGTTTGACCATACGGTCGCCGTAGCGGTCATCCCAGTCGCGGCGCAGGCCGGGTTCGAGGGCCATGAGCCGCTCCAGTTCATCGGCGGGAGCGGTGGCGTACCAGAGTCCGGCCTGGGTCAGCTGTTTCTGCACACCGGCCTGCTCAAAGAGGAACGACATGTCGCGGTTGTGGTTGAAATACAACACACCCTTTGCGCGGATGATGTTACGGGGCCAGGATGTGGCGACAAACCGGTCGAACTTGTTGAGGTCGAAACCGGGGCGGCGGTAGTAGACCATGGTCTCGATGCCGTATTCCTCGGCGTGGCCGCCGTGGTGGTGATGGTGGTGGCAGTGGCCGCAGGTACAGTTTTCGGGATGGTCGTGGGGGTGGGAGTCTTGGGAATCTTGGGAGGAATGGGAGGAATGGGAGTGATGGTGGTCGTCGTGGTCGTCATCATCATGGTCATCATCATCTTCGTCATCGTCGTCATGGTCGTGGTGGCCTTCGATTTCGCGGACCCAGGTGGCGGAGGTGGCTACCTCCTCGAAGTCAAACATGCCGGTGCCGAGGATTTCGTCGAAATCGACATCGGCGTAGTTGCAGTCGATGATTTTCGCTTTGGGCTGGATGGCGCGGATGATGGCGCGGATGCGTCCGGCTTCCTCGGGGGTGACTTCCGAGATTTTGTTGAGGAGGATGACGTTGCAGAATTCAATCTGCTGGATGACCAGGCTCTCGATATCTTCTTCCCCTTTGGGGCGGTTCTTGAGTCCTTCGCCGCAGTCAAACTCGCTCTGCATCCTCAGGGCGTCCACCACGGTGACGATGCAGTCGAGTCTGGGGATTACCGCGCCGGGGGTGTTGGCGTTGTCCATCCCGGCCATGGCGCAGATGGTCTGGGCTATCGGCGCGGGGTCGCAGATGCCGCTCGCCTCTATCACGATGTAGTCGAATTTCCCGGAGGACGCGAGTTGCGTCAACTGGTCGATGAGGTCGGTCTGGAGGGTGCAGCATATGCAGCCGTTCTGGAGGGCCACAAGGTCGCCGTCACCATCTTTCTTCCCTACCACGCCGCCTTTCTGTATCAGAGACGCGTCGATGTTGACCTCCCCGAGGTCGTTGACAATCACGGCGAACCTGATTCCCTTCTCGTTGCGGAGAATCCTGTTGAGCAATGTGGTCTTGCCGCTGCCGAGATAGCCGGTCAGCAGCAACACCGGTATTTCTTTCCTGTCCATAATATTGTCAGTATGAGTTTTTCTTTCCACAAAGTTACTACTTTAAATTTTTTAATTCCACACAAATCTCATATCTTTGCGCATACATATAACAATTCCCCGATGAAACGAATCGCCATATTCGCCTCAGGCAACGGCTCCAATGCCGAGAACATCATAAGGTATTTCCAGGAATCGCCGTGTCCCGTGGCCACTGTGGCTGTGGTGATCTGCAACAATCCCGGGGCGGGGGTGATAGGGCGTTGCCACCGTCTGGGGGTCGAGGTGGAGATACTTGGCCGGGAGGAATTCAACGATCCCGTGAGGCTCGCCGGGGTGCTGGAGAGCCGTTCGGTCGACGCGATAGTGCTGGCCGGATTCCTGCTCATGCTCCCCGCCTTTCTGACCGCGCGTTACCATGACCGCGTCATAAACATCCATCCCTCCCTGTTGCCTAAATTCGGAGGGAAGGGGATGTATGGCAGACATGTCCATAAGGCGGTCGCTGCCGCAGGGGAACGGGAGACCGGCATCACAGTCCATCTGGTCAACGAACGTTATGACGACGGGCGGATAATCTTCCAGGCGGCCACGCCGCTGGAGCCGGGCGCGACTCCGGAAGAGATTGAGAATAAGGTGCATGCGCTCGAACGCCGCCACTTCCCCGAGGTGGTCGCCGAATGGGTCTCAGGGTTGGGTTGAGAAAAAATATAGCCCGGGATAGGGGAAAAACGGAGAAAAAACCGTAATTTTGTAACCCGTTATGAAGTATGGTTTTGATAACGAGAAATATCTCAGGATACAGTCTGAACATATAAAGGAGCGTATCGCCCAGTTCGGCAACAAACTCTACCTGGAGCTTGGGGGGAAACTTTTCGACGACCATCACGCCAGCCGCGTGTTGCCCGGTTTCCAGCCCGACAGCAAACTCAGGATGCTGCAACAGCTCAGCGACCACGCTGAGATCGTGATTGTCATCAGCGCCATCGACATCGAGAAGAACAAGGTGCGCAACGACCTTGGAATCACCTACGACATGGATGTGTTGCGTCTTCGTGACGAGTTCCAGAAACGCGGATTCCTTGTAAGCTCGGTGGTCATCACCCACTACAACGGCCAGAGCAGCGCGGTCGCGTTCCGTCAGCGTCTCGACCGCCTGGGCATCAGAACCTACTGCCACTACACCATTGAGGGATACCCCAACAATGTCGCCCTGATCGATTCAGACGAGGGATTCGGCAAGAACGACTATATCGAGACCTCGCGTCCGCTTGTCATTGTGACCGCCCCCGGCCCCGGAAGCGGCAAGATGGCCGTCTGTCTCAGCCAGCTTTACAACGAACACAAGCGCGGGGTCGAAGCGGGCTACGCCAAGTTCGAGACATTCCCCGTATGGAGTCTCCCGCTGAAACATCCGGTCAATATCGCCTACGAGGCGGCCACCGCCGACCTCAACGATGTGAACATGATCGACCCCTTCCATCTTGAGGCATACGGCAAGACCGCCATCAACTATAACCGCGACATCGAGATTTTCCCTGTCCTTGACGCCCTTTTCGAGGGCATCTACGGCCATAACCCCTACAAGTCACCTACCGACATGGGGGTCAACATGGTTGGATTCTGTATCGATGATGACGAGGTATGCCGCGAAGCATCCAAGAACGAGATAATCCGCCGCTACTATACCGCCCTCAACCGTCTTGCCCAGGGGGGTGACAACGAGAGCGAGGTCAACAAGATTGCCCTGCTGTTCAAACAGGCGCATATCGACACCACCTACCGTCGCACCACCGTCGCTGCCCGCGAACGTGCGGAAAAGAGCGGTGTCCCCTCCTCCGCCATCGAGCTTGCCGACGGCACCATCATCACTGCCGAGACATCGGCATTGCTCGGTCCGAGCGCGGCTCTCATTCTCAACGCCATAAAGCATCTGGCCGGCATCGACCATTCCGTGAAGCTCATTCCCCGAGACATGATCGAGCCGATACAGTATACCAAGACCCATTACCTGCGCAGCCTTAACCCGCGGCTGCATACCGATGAGGTGCTGGTGGCTCTCTCCGTCCTCAGCACCCATGACGAGAATTGTCGCCGGGCACTTGAGAAACTGCCCGAGCTTAACGGCTGTCAGGTCCACTCCACCGTCATGCTCGGTGAGGTTGACCACAAGATTTTCAAGAAGCTGGGGGTAGGGCTTACCTGCGATCCGGCAAAAAAGAAAAAATAATCGCGTAGGGGCAATCTGCCTCTGCGTCGCTCCATAACGACAGGCCGCGCGGCCTGTCGTTATGCCCCTCCCGGGAGGGGCATAACGAATCTCTCTCTACCAGTCTTTTGTAAATAATCATTCTATCTACTTACATTCACTTAAATCATCTTCCATGAAGAAGAAATCACTCTTACTTGTGATTGCGGTAATGCTATGCGCGATTGGAGCGCGGGCATGGACCGTACAGTTCACAAATCCCGACAACTGGGAGCAGGTCTGTGTCTGGGCCTGGGATGCCAACAACAACAATCAGAATTGTACCGGAGGTACTTGGCCTGGTGCATCGATGAATAAGACCGGAGATGTCTGGACTTACACCGGAAACGGTACTCCTACCAACATTCTTTTCAATGACAGTAAGGGTACTAATGAGGGTGGCTACCAGACATCTGACCTTTCCTTTGTCGATGGTCGAATCTACGACAAATCCGGAGTGATTGGCGTAATCGGAGAGGAAGGTGGCGGAGATGTCACATACACTACTCCCATCTACATCAGCTATGACTTCTCAGGCAGCTGGGCGTTTGATGCGATAACTATGACGCATAAAGACGGTGTCTACACTGCCACAATCAACAATTCCCGTGGGCAGGATGGCTGGATTACATTTGGCATCGGAGGTAAGATTACCAATAAATGGGATGAAACTTATCGCTATGGTCCCTCGACCGATAATACATATATCACTACGGGTACTGCACAAAATCCCCTTACAAAGGTGGGACATTGTTATAAGGTGCCGTCAGGCCAGTATGATGTGACCGTCAAGAAGGAAAACAACCAGTGGGTAGCTTACTTCACCACCAATGGTGGCGGAGGAGGTGGCGGAGAAGAGGGTGACCTCTGTGACAACCGCCGTCCCGGCGTTACCTTTACCGGTACTCTTCCGGTGATTTATATCACTACCGAAGAGGTTATGATTGACCGTAATCTCCGCGACAAGGATTACCGTGCAGGGACCTATTATCTGGTAGACAACTCCAATCCGGCAAACAATCTCGGCTCGGAAGCAGAGCCTCTTTCCCTTGAAATCAAGGCGCGAGGCAACTATACCCGCACCGGTTTCTCCAAGAAACCCTACAAACTCAAACTTGGCTCGAAGGCTGCACCTCTCGGCCTGACCAAGAGCAAGCATTTCGCCCTGCTGGCCCATGCCGATGAGCCTCACGGATTCCTCAACAACACTGTCGGTTTCTGGCTCGGCCAGCAAATCGGTCTTCCCTGGACTCCCCGCGAGATACCTGTGGAGGTTGTCATCAATGGTGACTATCGTGGTATCTACTTCCTTACAGAGAGCATCCGCATAGATAAGGATCGTATCAACATCACTGAACTTGACGATGAGGTTACAGACCCCGCTTTATGCTCGGGTGGCTATCTCGTCGAGATGGACAACTATCCCGGCGATGGCCAGATTGTGCTTGGTGAAGGCGACAATGTGCGCCGCATCACTCCCGATACCCCGGAGGTGCTTTCCGACATCCAGCGCAAGTTCCTGACCGAGCAGTTCAAGACCATGGATGACATGGTCTACGCTAACAATGATGACCTGTGGCGTTACATTGACCTGGATGATGCCGCCCGCTATTATATCGTGATGGAGATTCTCGACCACTGGGAGGCTTATCACGGCTCCACTTATCTCTTCCGTGACTTCGGACATGGCAAGAAATGGCATTTTTCACCTCTGTGGGACTGCGGCCATGCGTTTGACGAGGAGTATGCCGACCATTATTTCACCACCATTGGTGACAATCACTACGGCAATGACTGGATCAAAGAGATGCGTGAGAATGATAAGTTCATGGCCAAAGTGAAAGAGACCTGGCAATGGTTCTGGAGCGGCAACCGCTATCAGGAACTGCAGCAGATGATTGAGGAGTTCACTGCGAAAATCTCACAGGCTGCCGCCCGCGACTGGCAGCGTTGGAACGGTGTGGCTATGCCTAATCAGTATGAGGACCCTCTCAATAACAATGCTCTCACCAATCCCAGTCCTGTGCATGACAACACCGACCTCGCCTCTAAGCGTAGCCATGTCAAGAAGGCCCTTGATTCAAAAATCAACTTCCTTGTGAGGGAGTGGGGCAACTACGAGAATGTCAATGACGAGCCTGCCCGCGACACCACCGAGCCTGCGCCGCTTCCCTCATATGTCGATCCTGCCTTCGAACCGGTCTACTATACTGTTTATTTCCAGTTTGAGGATGAAAATGTCAATAATATGCGTATCTGGATTTGGAACGACGACAATGATAAATTCCTCGGATGCGACTGGGATAACCGTCCGACCCTCACCGCAAAGACCAACTCGGCGGGTGTGAAATATTTTGAATACACTATCCTTGGAAACGATTTCGACCTGACGAGGAATCCGCAGATAATCTTCTCAAACGACAATTACAATAGTGAAAGCCAGACCTTTGTAGCAGGCGCATTGTATTACGTCCCGAAGTCAGGCTCATTCACTGTCACTGAGAACTGGAATCCGAATCCCATCCCTGTTTCCGGAACACTCCCCGTACTGACCATCACAGTGACCGACGGCAGCGATATCGAGGACACTGTCACCAAATATGCTGCCACAGCCTCCTTTGATGGTGAAGGCTTTACTGCCATCACAGATGCGGCTTTGGAAATCCGGGGACGCGGCACCACAACTTGGGCCGATTTCGACAAGAAACCCTACAAACTCAAATTCTCGGAAAAACAGGTCCTCATAAATGGCATTGAAAAAAGCAGACACTATGTGTTGCTCCCCTGGGCGGCCGACACCGAACTTAGCTATCTGCGCAATATCGCGGGTCATGCACTCAGCAAGCAAATCGGACTTGACTGGACTCCCGCAATCGAGCCTGTCGAACTGGTGATTAACGGTGATTACCGTGGTCTCTATTTCATTGTGGAGAATATCCGTCCCGCCGGAGCAAGAGTCGTTATTGATGACATTGGTGATTTTGAGACATCGATGCCTGAAATCTGGTCTGACTACATCGTGGAGCTTGACAACACCGCCGAGACTCCCGATTTCACCTTCGGAACTGCCGGGACAGACACCGAGGCCCGCTTTGTACTTGACTCACCCGAGATGTCTGACCTCACCCGCGAGAGCGACAAGGAATGGATTGAAGAGAGCCTGCGCTCACTCCATACTGCCATGACCTATCAGCCCAATGACCTCGACAACCGCTATCATGAGGTGATAGACCGCGAAAGCTTCGTGAGATTCTATCTCGTCCAGGAGCTTATGGATGACGCGGCCTCCTTCACCAAATCGCTCTACATCCACCGTTCGGGTGTTGACGGTCTCTGGAAGTTCGGCCCCGTATGGGATTTCTCCGGTGCGTTCACCCACAAGGGCAACAAGACCCATCTGCTGACCGACCTCGTCGAGACTGACAGCCATATGATGCCGCTGGTGGCTCCCTTCATGCGCAACCTGATGGTGTCAAACGAGGTGGCCATCGAGTTCCACAAGTTCGCCGGAACCTGGTCGGAGAGTGAGGAGAATGGCTTCCCCCACTGGACATGGCCCTATGCTTCATCCGCTCCTATGCGTGCCGAGGCCTCCGCTGAGACCTCTGTAAACAAGATGCCTCTGGTGCTGGCCGACATCGACGCTGCGGCCGCCAAATACAGGAATGCCCTTGATGCCGACAAGGCCAAGTGGGCCGCCAATCCCGGCAGCGACACCTTCGACGACAATGTAGCCAAGGTAAAGCAGTATCTCAACAGCAACATGGACTATCTGACTGAGCGGTTCGCTTCCCTTACCCCCTCGGGTGTGGAGAGCATTTTTGACGGAACTGCCACCGACAACCTTCCGGTCGAGTATTTCGACATGACCGGCCGCAAGGTTATGAATCCCGGCCACGGCATGTATGTGCGCCGTCAGGGTGCTGCCGCCGTCAAGGTGTTCATCCCCTGAACCGGACGATTCCGATAACAGACATTTGAAATATAAAAAGTGAAATAACGAAGAGTCGGTGTGTAAAAACCGACTGATTTAGGACGATTCCGAAGGAATCATTTATCTGAATAGCCGTGGGTTGGCGCGAGTGGGAAGCCCCTTTTGGGGCGACCACGCAGCGGTAACCCACGGTTAAGTTTCGTCCGCGACGAGATTCCGGAGGAATCTTTTTTGATATCCGACAAATGTGGGTAATATCAAAAAAGATTCCTCCGGAATCCGTCGTTTCATACCGTTACCGGGGGTTACCGCATCGGTTCGGCCTATTGGCCTCACCTCGCGCCAACCCCCGGCTATTCAGATAAATGATTCCTTCGGAATCGTGGAGGGAACTGTTTTCAAAGTTAATGAAATAATCAACAGCTAATGAAATAATCCACTTGTCTGTCCGGAGTCAATCGTGAAAACTGGCTAAATCAGGGATTTATACCGTAAATAACAAACTATACAGTTATACCGTGAACGACACAATCTCTGGTGCGATGGTCAGCGGCCGGAGAGGGTTGACTGGTCGACACTGGCATCGGCGTTGATGAGCTTGCGGGCACCTCTCTTCTGCCGTCCCCACTGGAGGTTGTAGCTGATGGAAATGTAGGGCATGCGCATGTCGAGACGCATATGCTGCTCGTTGGTGTTCCATTTGCTCAGCAATCTGGAGCCTTGGTCATATTTGCCGAAGGGCATGATAACCCCGGCCCCGAATTGCCAGTTTTTGTAGTTGTATGACAGGTCGATGATTGACAAGTCTTCCCCCCAGGAGATTTTCTCCCCCCAGAGGTCGCGCTGGGCGCGTTGGTACTGGCCGGTGAGGGCAAATCCCCAATGGGTGAGCTGGATGGTGACATTGCCGCTCCAGGCGTTGTTGGTGAGGCTGTAACCCGACCCGCGCATGCGTTCCATACGATACTGGAGGTAGGCGCTCGCGACAAGCCATCCGGGGATGACATTAACCTGGGGGGCAAGGTAGAATGAGAGGTTTGAGAGTCCCCGGCTGTTCTCATAGGATGTCACCAGGCGGTCATTCTGCCAGGAGAGGATGGGGGTGATTGCGTCGGGGGAGGTGTAGGCTCGGATGCCGAATGTGGAGTATATCCTTCTGAAGAGACCGAAATTGTAGCTGAATGTCAGCATGTATGAGTTGGAGGTCTTCAGGTCGGGATTTCCGACGCGCCACTGGAAGCTGTCGAGCTGCTGGGGTGCGATGTTGGTCTCCGCCAGGGAGGGGGCTGATTGCCAGGAGGTGAAGTTGAGGCGCAGCTGATGGTTCTGGTCGGGGGTGTATGTTATGGTCGCCTGAGGCCTTAGGTTCCAGGAATGGTTCCCCTGGTTGGTCTCGCGGAACCTGAAACCGGTGTATTGCGCTCCGATTCCGGCGGTGACGGTGAAGCTTCTTAACTGCTGGAAATATTCGGCGAAGAGATATACCTTGTCCTGATGCTGGTGGAAGATTTCCCCGCCGAGATTCTCGTAGGTCGAACGGTTGCGGTTGACCGAGTATGATGCCCCGGCGGTAAGGCGCGAGGAGTTCCAGTTCTTGATATAGTCGGCCTCGATGGCGTATGCCTGGTTGCGGTCTTTGACGGAGGTGTGGATGTCGGTCAGGAGGTCGGAGTGTCCCGGGAGCCGTTCGAGGTAATCGGAATAGGTGTGGCCTGAGTAGAATGATGCCCCGAAGTCCACCACGAGGGTCTGGCGGTGGGGAAGATGCTGTTCGAGGTAGGCGCTGAATGAGGGGGTGGTTCCGTTCGAGCCGTTGCCGTCAGTGAGGTTGATGTCATCGCTCCCGTCGCTGAGCGACAATAGGCCGTTGAAGCGGGATTTGGCGGAGAATTTCCGGGCGGCCTTCATGGAAAGGTAGAGGATGGTGGTGTCAGGCTTGATGTAGTTGTATGACAGCCATGCCGCGCCGTCGGTGTCTGACACCTCCCCGCCGAGCGGGGTCTCCCTCCGGTCAAGTGATGTCCCGTCAGGGAATAGGAAGGATTCCTGATAGTCGCGGTGGGCCTTGAGGTTGTCGGTGAGCTTGAAGGAGGCTCCGGCTTCCCATTGCGAGCGGCCTGAATTCAGTTTTGCGGAGGCACCGTAGTTGCCCCATTTCTGGTTGAGGGCTTGCCGCCCTTCAGCCATCAGCGACCCACCGAGGGTGGGGTTGGCCACGATGAAGTTCAGGACATAGGATGCGCCGTTGTAGCGCAGGCCGGGATTGGTGATCCATTCCACACGGCGGATGGTGGTCGGGAGGAGGTTTCTCACCTGCTCGATGGATGCCTGGCGGCCGTTGATGCGCAGCTGCACAGACTCTCCGGCGGCGGAAATCTGGCCGAGGGGGTCGTTGACGGACAGGGTGGGTATCATCAGGTTGCGGAGCAGCTGCACACCGTTGCTTGAATGCTCGACCGCGCTCGCCGACGGACGGTAGACATCCATGTCGGCCTTGCGGATTACTTTGGGGGCTTCGATGACAACCTCCTGGAGGTTGAGGTCGGGGAGGGTGTCGGCCGGTTCCTGGGCTGCGGCGGCGATGGAGAGGGTCAGCAGGGGGAGGATGGGAAATATGTGTCTCATTTCATTATCGGTTTTTGAGTTGGTCTAATGCTTGTCTGAATCCGTCGCGCACTTTCTCCTGGGTGTATTCGATAGGGTCGAAGTCAAGTTCGGTGACATTCAGCACCACCTTGAAGTCGTTGGAGAAGATGACATCGGCGAAATGGCGGGTTGAGGTCGCGGTGGTGGAGTCGTTGATTTTGTAGATGACTCCGGCGCATGGGCGCGTCACCCCCATATAGATTGTGTCTCGTTGGTTAGACAGTCCGATGAATTCAAAGGATTCCCCGGGCTGGAGTGTCTGCTCGGTATGCTCACGCATCGAGTGTGAGATCTCGCGTATCGAGTGTGAGATTCTGCTTTTGGGGGAGTCTCCTCCGCAGCTTGTCATCACTGCGAGAGCGACTGTCGTCAGGATGGGAATGAAGATTTTTCTTGTCATTGCTGTTGGTATTTTCAGTGTCGGATTATGGCCGGACTGTTGTTGTCCGACACTGCAAAATTACAGCCCGGAATGACCTTAATCCTACTTAACCGCGAAGAAAAATTTCTTAATATGCTGATTGCAAGTGGTTGATAATCAGTGGGTGTGTTTTCTGAATTTCCAAATCGGGCATCTTCCGGATTTAAATCTGTCTAAATCGGGAGACAGGGTTATGGCGATGAGGGGGAAATTCACAGCATGGACTCGATTTGCGAGATGATGTCGCCACCCTCGGGGGTGTCGAGTTTTTTACGGATGGCCGACTTGCGGACATAGATGGTGGCGGCTGACTGCTCGGTGAGGAAGCTGATTTCCTTGGTGGAGAAGCCCGATTTCATCAGGCATATGATCTGGATTTCCTTCTCGGTGAAGAGTGAGGGGAAGCGTTGCTCTGTCCGGGAGTGGAAGCCGTCGTGGAGCTCATCCACCATCGTATAGAGTGTGTCCCAGTCGACGAGCTTGTCTGAGATGGTCTCGCTGCCGGTCGAGGAGATTTTTTTCAGTGCCTCCTGGCTCTGGGGTGTAGGGGTGGAGGCGAAGGTCTTGAGGATTCCCATCTGTTGCAGCACCATCTTTTTCAGCATCGCGCCGCGGTCATCTTCCCTGGAGTCCTTGACCTGGCGGAGCATGTCGTCGAGGGTATCGATTCTCTCCTGTGCGGCCAGCAGTCTCGCGCGACGGCGGTGGAGCATCCAGAAAAGCACGGAGGCGACAATCACCAGGGCCAGGCAGATGCTGAGCCATATGATGGCCATGTTTTTCTTTTCAATGGTCAGCTGCATGCGGGCCGCGCTGAGGGTGTTCATCTCGGCGAGCGCGTCGGAGCTGATCCGGCTCTTCAGTAGAAGTTCGTTTTTCAGTTTTTTGTCGGGAAGGCATGACAGATGGCCGGTGGCCTTGAAGTCGATTGCGCTCCGGAGAAACCGGAGATATTCGTCGCTGTTGGTGTCGACCATCCTCTTGTCGAAGTCGAGTGAGTCGAGGCGGTCGAGATATTCCGTGGCCCGGGTGAGGTTTCCGGTGTTGGCGTGGTATTTGGCCAGTGAGGCGAGGAAACCGGCTTTCTCCTCGGGGGAGAAGCCGGGGTTTCTGTCAAGTATCTCCTCGACGATACCGATGGCGCGGTGTGACTGGCCGCACTCGTCGAGCATCTCGGCGTAGTCCCCCATGAACTCAGACCAGTCGGGGTCATCGGGTGTGGCCATAAAGTCGGAGGCGATGATGGTGTCGCCCCATTCTATGGCCTGCTGTTTCCTCCCGTCGAGAAACAGGAGGCCCATCTTGTCGTAGGCGCGACGGAATTTTGCCTTGGGGAACACCGTGTGGTACATCAGCCATTCAGTTTCGGCTATCGCTTCGGGGTAGCGGGCGCAACTCATGTCCATCTGCGTCTTCATACGGCGCAGCTCATACTGGCGGTCAATGCTGTCGGGGGGAATCGTGGCGATTACCTCCTTGATAATCTCCGCTCCCTCCTCATTGCGGTTCATAGCGATGAGATAATGGATGTAAAGGATGTTGGCCTTGAGCCATCTGGTGGTGTCGCCGTTCTCGCGGTAATAGCTCACAGCTTCGGGTAGGAGGGAGTCGGTGACCAGTGTATGATAAGACAAGAGGTCGGTCTGGGCCTTGGTTATGATGTATTTCGCCTTGGCGTCCTCGTCGAGCATGAAGCAGTCGATATCGCTCAGCAGTATGGCCGCACTGTCGGGACGCTGTGCCACCAGCTTCTCCGCCCTGTCAAGGCGGTCGGTGACAGACTCCTGACACGACACGGCTCCACACAATACACCCACCCCTGTCAGGAGATATGCCAGATAAACCAATCTCCTCATCAAATATTCCTTAAACTCAGTCATACCTACAAATTTACAACAATATTTCCACATATCCCCTCCAACTCCCCCAAATTTCCCAAAATCCCCAACCCTCCCAAATCTCCCAATCCTCCCATAACTCCCAATATTCCCAAATTTCCCATCTTGTAGGGACGCGCCGCGGCGCGTCCGCGCCAACCCACCCCTCTTTGCCGTAAAATGTCTCACGCAGATTCCGCAGATACGCAGATTTCTCGCAGATATTATGGAGTTAAGTCTCGCAGATTACGCGGATTACGCAGAGGCCATCCGGGCGACATCCCCCGGATTAGGGGTCGCTACGCTCCCGGGGCTCTCACAGATTCCACGGATTCCACAGATATCACAGATTGGATTCGCTGCGCTCATCGGATTACGCAGATTAAATCCACAGATTAAAGTTGATTCCACAGAAACCTGCCGGATGGCAATCTGCGTAATCTGTGTAATCTGCGAGACTTTACTCCATAATATCTGCGAGACCTTCTAATACCGGTTTTGGTTGCGGAGTGACCGGGGAATGTCAAAGGATTTGGCTACTCACGAAAATTTGCGTAATTTTGCGGTGAACCGTCAAGCACGGTTGAAAATAAAAAACACGAAAGTGTCTTACTGATTCTCATGTGTCTGAAGTGTGGAAGCTCAGAGACCGAATGCGAGGAACGGTTGACACTCTTGCGTCGCACACCTTACGGCGCGGGAGTCAATTTGCCTGTTTCAAGCATTGAAGGCTTCTTCCACCGCCTGGACACATTTGGGACAAGCAAATGACTCCTGCGCATTTTTTATGGAAACTCGACAGTTATCTGCCTATATTCAGTCTCTTAAAAAAGAAGTCGCCGACAAATATTGTCTTCCTCTCTCGACCTCGGCCGACTTCAAACGTCTCTCCTTGGCCATAGTGGAGTCAGGTACCGGTTATCTGTCCCAGTCGACGCTGAAACGGCTATGGGGATATGTGAAAGACACACCTGCCAAACATCTCACGACGCTCGACATCCTGTCGCGATATGTGGGCTATGATGATTTCCATTCTTTCTGCAAGGACCGTCACAAGGGGGACAGTGCGGAGAGCGGCTTCGCCTCGGGGGACACTCTCGGGGTTGAGGAACTGGCCGCTGGGGAGAGGGTATCTCTCGCCTGGGCGCCCAACAGGGAGATGACGCTGATGTATCTCGGCGACATGGCTTTCGAGATAACCTCCTCGACCAACACGCGTCTGTCGGCCGGGACACGGGTGAAGTGTCTGCGGTTCGTGACCGGTGAACCGCTCCTGCTTGATATTGTGTCGGGCCACAACGACGGCTCGATGGTCTATATCGTCGGGAAGCACGGGGGTATCAGATGGAATCGGTCGGGTTGCTGAAATCGTGCAGAATCCGTTCCACCCGGTCGCGATGTGTGGATAGCGCGGGGTCGAATATGGTGGCCCATCCGGGCTTTTGCCGGGAGAGGAAATCTTCGGGACAATGTTGCCGGAGGGAATCGAACGCCGAGGCGATCCGGCGGTTCATCCCGTAAATGGCAACCGACATCCGGGATGCCCTGACATTGCGGGGCAACGACTCGTCAGCGGCCAATATAGCCAGGGAGTCTGTCGGCGATTTCAGTTCATTCAGCAGGGTCTTGACAATGGCGGCGTGTTCAGCCTCCAGCGCCGGATTGCGGGGAGGGTCGGCTGTGGAGGCAAGGAAATTGTCATGGTCGGGGCTGGTGGGAGCGGCGGACACGGAATCCGGAAATGATAATGCCGACGTGGCGGGATGGGTGACCGACGGAGATGCCAGGTCTGACAACTCTTTTTCCCGATGGCGGGGGAGGAATATCAACAATCCCGCAAGCAATGCCACGGCGGCAACAGTACTCCCGACAGCTATGCCGCGCTTCGTTCGTCTCACCATATCGAGAAGCACCCCTGCGTCGGCGGGACGTCGGGCGGGGTCTTCGGTCAGGGCTTTCCGCGCCACGCGCCGCAATGTCCGGCCGGGCCGCATCTCGCTTATGAGCATCCCGAGGCTCCAGACATCCGCTCTGGGGTCGCACCTATAACCCGGCAGGAACTGCTCGGGCGCACCGTAACGGCGGTTGCCACCTACGGTTTTGAACATCGCCTCCCCGGCGCAGTCGCTCATGCCGAAGTCGATGATTTTCACACGGATGTCTCCGCCGTTGACCGACACCATCACATTCTCGGGTTTCAGGTCGAGATGACACACACCTTTTGAATGGATATAGGCCGCTCCCTCAAGGAGCCGCATAGCTGCCGCCGAACGTTGGGCTCGCGTGGCATGTTGGAGAAAATCCCCCAGCATTTCCCCTTCGGCCAGCTCCATCATCAGCGCGAGGCCGGTCTGCGGATTCTCCTCCAGTCCCGCCGCCCTGACCACTCCCGGATGGTTGAGCCGCAGCAGTATCTGGTATTCCTTCCTAAGTCTCAGGCGGCTCTCGGCCAGGTCACGGTGGCTTTCGTCGAGCCATTTGGCGAACCACACGACCCCGTGGCGCGTCACCCGGCCAATCACCGAATGGCCGTGACGGGCCGTCTCGACGTAACGGTCAACACCCCCGAGAGCGGCAACGCTGTCGCGGGGACACAACTCTGACGAACTTTCCGAAAAATCTGAATCCACACGCAAATATACGCATTTATGCAGATTCATGCCCCCTCCGCTCCATTTTTCCCACTGAAAAAGAACCAAAAATGAACCTGTGGCGACCATCCCGTGTGGTGTACTATTTCATAATTTTGCAGACGGATAGAAATCCTTAATCATTATGCCCCTTGTGTCGCAGCGTGGAGGCCAGACAATTCAATGCGTGGCATAATGATTTTTTTGATTAACAGGGCCGCGCAGGCCATTTATCATCGACCAAGCCATCGAGACTTCAGACAACCATAGGACGACCGCAGATTCCCTTGCCGCCGACTGCCGGGATACTCCCCGCCAGCAGATGGTGCATGTGGGGAACCTTGTCCGCGAGGTCTTCGACCGCCAGCCGAAAGGACACAACATAATGTGGTTCGCGCGGCAACTGAACTGCAACCGCAGCAACATCTACGACATCTTCAACCGTCCGACCCTCGACACCGAGCTGCTGCGCCGCATCTCGATCATCCTCCGCCATAATTTTTTCCGCGACCTCTCCGAGACGCTGCCCCCCGGCCTGTCGCCGACCTCCCTCGACTCCCGTCATTATGTCTGACAACCCACGACAAATCGTCCTATTATGTTAGACATATCTTTCATTAAATTATACAATTTAATATATACCTTTGCGTCATAAAAACCAATCCCTGAACATTATCAACTTTATAAATCCATGTCACGACATTTTTTGATTTTCCTGACCTTGATCGCCATGTGGGCATTCCCTGCAAATTCAAAACTCAAGTTCAATATTTCGGATGAATATATGGTGACCACCTCAGGCACTGGTGTCGGAGGTACCAAATTCGTGGTGGTCAAGGCTTACGGCAAAGATGTGAAAGAGGCGATGGCCAAGGCGAAGATGGACGCTGTGGCAGCCGCGATATTCCGTGGTCTCCCCGCTGGAGGAGGAGCTCAGGCTACTCCCGCGTTATCTCCTGAGGGCGAGCGCCTTTATACCAAATATACCGACTATTTCAACAGGTTTTTCGATGAAAAGTCGGGGGAATACATCCAGTTTGTCAATTTCACCAACAGCGATATCCCGAGCGGCGCTAACAACATACAGACGAGCAAGGGGCGTCAGGTGACTGTTTTTGTGCAGATTATGCATGACAATCTGCGCAAACGTCTGGAGACCGACGGCATCATTGAGTCGACAGCCGAAAAGACCGCCAAGATAGGACGCAAACCTATAATCATGGTGATTCCTGAAGCCGCGTGGCTCAAACAGCAGGGGTGTCTTGACGCATCCGGAAATGTGGATTTCCGTAGGGCGTTGGATTACAGTAATGACCTGCGCAACACCATCGGAATCATCGGTAGCCTTATGTCGGAGAAAGGCATGGACCTGACTTTGCTTGAGTCGAAACTCGACGAGCTTGATGCCGAGGCTGCCCGCATGGCTGTGGCCACCGGCAAGGATGGAGCCGGGCTGCAGACCTCGGAGCTTGATGAATTGTCAAAGGTGGCCAATGCCGACTTCCTGATTGAGGTGGGTATTTTCCCCCATGCCTATGGCCCGCGCAAACAGTATGAGATACGCATATCCGGTAAAGACACCTCGTCGCTGACCCAGTTTGACAGCCAGACCATAAACAGCTCACCCTCCTCCGCTCCGGTATCGGAACTGATAAAGGAGGTGTTGCTCCAGTATATCGACCCGTTTGTCGACAAACTCCACGCTAAATTCGATGACATCTCGCGCAACGGACGCGAGGGATACCTCACACTCAAACTTACCGAGGGTTCTCCGCTTGATTTCGAGAGCGAGGTGACTATCGGAGGGGAGAGCGGCGAGCTTGCCGACGCTATCGACATGTGGCTTGACGAAAATACCGTGAATGGCCAATACACAAAATCGACGGGCAACACCACGACTCTCAAATATGAGCATGTGCGCCTTCCGCTGACCGGAAAGGGTGCTTTCGGCAAGAAGGAGAAAGCAATCGATGCCGAACAGTTCGGCAAGAACCTCGGAAAATTCCTCAGCCAGTTCGGACTCTCGACCCGTGTGGAGAAAATCGCGCTCGGCAAGGCGTATCTCTACATCGGTGCCCAATAACGCCAGACATACAATCAATCTTTAAGGTATCATGAAACTTTTAAAGCACATAATCATTGGTGTGGTTCTTGCAAGCCCGGTAATTGCCACAGCCCAGAATTCCGATGGCGGCGAAGCTCCCCTGAGCCTGAATGTTTACATACCCGACAATGCCGGCATCCCGGAGACAGCGGCCCGCAATCTTGAGGCCAAGCTTTCCCATGCCATAGCCGCAAACGGTTTCGGTTCACAGAGTTTCGATAACCGTTTCGTGATTGTGCCACGCGCCGAAGTCAACTCCGTGACTGTTACCCCGACCGCTCCTCCGAAGACGGTTGTGGACGGCACATTGTATCTGTATGTCGGTGACGGGGTTACCTCCACGCTTTTCGCATCCGAGGCATTCCCTGTCAAGGGGATTGGCGGCAATGAATCGCAGGCATTCCTGTCGGCGTTCACAAAAATCAATCCCCGCGACCGACGTCTTCAGGCTATGCTTGAGACAGGGCGACAGAGGATAAAGGAATATTACGAGCAGCAGTGGCCATCCATGATCAAGGCCGCTGAGGCGGCTTACGGTGAAGGGAACTACGAAAACGCCCTTTCGATACTCTATTCCATACCGCCGACTTGCAAGGGTTACAACCAGGCCATGGATTTGGCGACCCGATATGCCGCCGGTTACCGCGACAACACAAACGCGTCGCTTCTCACCCAGGCAAGGGCGGCATGGAGCCAGGCTCCGAACGAACAGGGGGCGGCTGAGGCCATGAAGATAATTGCCCAGATAGACCCTGCATCATCATCCGCCGCTGGAGCCACCACCCTATGCAACGAGATAAAGAACCGCCTGAAACAGGTGGATGACCGGGAATGGCAAGAAGCTGTGGCTGCCGAGAAAGCCGCGCGGGAGCTTGCCGCCAAGCGGGAGGCCAACGCATCGGCCGAACGACGCGCAGCCATAAAAGCTGCCGGTGAGGTGGCCAAGGCCTATGCCTCGCGCCCTGTCTACCATATAGGATGGTGGTGATGCCTGTCAATCTCCTCCTCACAATCAATCACACATCAAAATTTCATATCACATCTTCTTTAATCAACTTATTATGACAAGGAAAAGCGTATTGTTCATGCTTGCCGTAATCTGGGCATCCCTTTCGGCTTATGCCGGTGGTGACAAGCTCTATTTCGGCGCGACTGAAACCATTCCCGGTGTTACGATTATCTCAACAAAAGCGAACTCCGATCCCGCTTCCCCGAAATACCAGAAGGAGGAAAGTCTCAAGAGAGCCAAATTCTCTCCTTACTGCGTGTATTTCAACAACGGAACAGACAATGATAAAACAGCTTCTCTCCCCTCGCCGAAATATGTGCTTGGAAAGGTTTACCAGGAGCTGGAACAGCGTGTCTACAAAAGTTCCACACGTTCTGCCCGCGAAAACGCGGATGCCGTGCAGCTGGGCAAGATGGATCTTTCTCAGAACATGCAGACCACACAGAGCGTGTTGGCCAACAACTACGTCATTATGCTTGACAATCGTCCCGATGGCAAGAGGGGAACACAGTGGACCCTTTACCGTCTGGACGTGCCTGCTGACTGCGCCAGCCTGATGATTCAGAACAATGGTTCCACCAAGGGAATCAATGCTACCTGGGTGAAGGAAAAGACCGGTGTCTTCAAAGACAGCTGGGATCTTGAGAAAGACCGTGAGAAATTCTCGCAGGCATGTCCGGTGTTTGCCCTCGGAGCGCAGGTGGTCGACACCAAGAGCCATAACACCGCTGCCCGAATCGGTACCGGCGACCTCGCCTCACTCTCTTCCGGCGACCGTTTCTATGCCTACCGCACTGTCCTTGATGAGAAGACCGAACAGCCTGTCTCCAAACGTATCGGTGTGATGCGCGCCATCAAGATTTCCCACTCCTCCATGCGCGACACCAACAATGACTCGACTCTTTTCGTGCAGATTGCAGGCCGTCGCACCCCTTCGTCAAATTATGGCGACGTTCTGGTCTATACTCCCGACAAACGTATGGCCACCGGTGTGGCCGGGACATTCCAGAAAGGTATGGTCGGAGCCAAGGTTGATTTTGACTGGATGGTGAACATGTCTCGTATGGGATTCGCCGGTTATGCCATGGCTTCGCTGGGTGTGAAGGTTCCCTACAAGAATGTCGGCGACTGGTATATCCTCGACTCGGAGGGTGAGAAAGAGCAGAAACACCTGACCGGGCTGCTTTCAAAGGTGGACCATATCATTGTTCCTTATCTTCGTCTCGGTTATGGTCTCGGTTTCCATTTCTGGCACAGCTTTGAAATCCGTCCTTATGTGATGATTGGGGCGGAGCTGCCTATGCTCCTCACTGCCAGCGGTACTGTCGAGCCTACCATGGATATGGAATCCCAGATATTCTGTCCTTACGGCTTCCGCAAAGAGGAACCCACCATCGACGAGCTTACCCGTTCCGTAGGGCTCAACGTTTCCGGAACCGCCGGTGTGCGCTTCACCCTCAATATCAGTTATCCCCTTCAGGTCTATGCCGGAGCGGAGTATACTTACGGCTATCTCACAACCGACTGGGAGAAAGACCTCAACGATATGATTATGAAGCCTATCGGAATAAACATGAAATCCAATTTCGGATTGTATGCCGGCCTGAAGTGGTGTTTCTGATTCCTGCTGTCAGGTCTCCAATATCGATATAAACAATAAGCCGCAGAGAGAATCCCGCAAGTCTTTTACCTGGCTTCCTGGATTCTCTCTGTCATTATTTCATTTCACAACTAATTACCATGACTATCTTCAAAAAACCACAAAACCCTTCGGAGGGCATCAGGCTTGCGTTCTATGGTGTCCTCCTGTCAATCATTTTCGGTATCGGATCGATGGTTTATTACAACGTTGCCAAAGATTTGTACCAGTCGCGTATTGAGCAGGCGGGGCAGAACATGACCAAGGAATTTATGGCTACCGGCAGGGAATATTCCTCGAAGCTCTCTGACATCGGCACAGATGCCAGCAATGACCTCGCAACCGGGAACTTCGACATGTCCTCATACTCCGACAGAGGGGATGACGCTCTTGGCACGGCTATGGCGCAGGGACAGCAGACTATGGCAAACGGTGCGGCATCTGTCAGTGAGGCCCAGGAAAAACTCAGGAGGGATTTCACCATCTCAAAGGTTTTGAATTATCTGGCGTTTCTGATAGCTATGGTGGCATGTGTGTATGGTATGGTGCAGGTAAACAAACTGAAGAAAACAAGTGGTGAACCGGTTGCGGGCGCGTCCTCCATAAATTGGACATTCATCCTCTTCGCGGTGGCCGCATTGGTTTCGTTGAGTTCTCCGGTGGGTATATCTTGCCGTGTGTCAATCGGGAATGACACCGGCGAGCGTATCGCCCTGCTGACCACCATCCTGAGTGTGATGCTTTTTATTCCCGGACTGATATTGTGGTTCGTGGGAAAGAAGGAACTGAAAGTGACTCGGCCCCGCACAGTTGCCGCCCCGGTCGCATCGTCTGTCGCAGTGGCGGCTGGAACCCCGGTGTCCGCTCCCGCATCCCCCAACCAGTTCCGGACTCTGACGATTGTCATCGCCGTGGCTGCCGCTATTATCATTGGCCTGCTGTGTGCCATCCTTATCCGGGCGGCCAATAATCAGTTCCCGGCGCAGAAACAGTCACTTCCCGAGGCCGCTGTTCCTGAGGCATTGGTCGAAGATGAGGTGGTGGAGGAGATACCCAAGATCGTAGAGTCAACCCCCACAACCGATTATCCCCGTAGCGGCGAGTATGAACTGCACGGAACCATCGCCGGAAAGAATGTGGAGGTGTGGTTTGATGTCAACACATATGGCAACTTGACAGGTGCATATAAATATACTGCCAACAACTCTTCAGAAAATCTCCGTCTGTCAGGCTCTTTTGACTTTCCTGATACTCTTGTCGTCGACGAATACTACGATGATGAGCAGACCGGTCTTTGGAAACTCAAATTCACCAGCAGCAACACACTGGAAGGAACGATTATAAACACAAAAGGTAACGAATACCCGATACACCTTGTTGTCATCAGCTACAACAGTTATGAGGAATGACGAAAATCCTGTGTTTTAAGCGAGGACGGCATCGAGACCGGTTTTGAGGCCACCCGATGCCGTCCTTCTTGTTCCATTTTAAGGTGCTATGGTTTTGTATGGCAACGGCTGAACCCTATACCGACGCATATGTTTTTATTAAATAAAGCGCATATGTATGTTACTCGATATCCTGTTATTTCTGCTTGGGCTCGCGATGGTCGTGGCCGGCGGTAATTACCTTACCGACGGGGCCACGGTGATTGCACGCAAGATGCATGTCTCCGGCCTCGTGATAGGGCTTACGGTGGTCGCTTTCGGTTCTTCGGCCCCCGACCTTGTGGTGTGCCTGATGTCTACAATACGGGATCATTCGCAGTTGGCGCTGGGCGATGTGGTCGGCGCGAATATTTTCGACATCCTGTTGGTGGTGGGGATTGTGGCCGTGATAAGGCCGATCTCAATAACATCCGACATGCAGTGGAAAGGATTGCCGATGGTCGTGCTGGCTTCGCTCGCGCTCTTTTTCTGCAGCGATGACAGGTTGTTCGACGGTGCCGCGACAGATAGCATTGACCGCACTGACGGACTGATGTTCCTGCTCTTTTTCGTGATATTCATGGTCTACACCTTCGATATGAGCCGCCAGGCACCGGCAACCCCGAGTGTGCAGAAAGGTGGTCCCGACCAGTCGGCCAGCACTCCCGTAAGCCGACGGCAACTTATTATCGCCATAGTAAGCGTTGTGGCGAGTCTCGCTGCACTTTTCTTCGGGGGAGACTGGCTCGTTGACGGAGCTTCGGGGATAGCACACCGCGCAGGACTCTCGGAAGGCCTTATCGGTCTCACGATAGTGGGATTCGGTGGCTCCGTGCCTGATCTCGTCACCTCGGTTGTAGCGGCCATGAAACGACAGCCCGGGCTTGCCTTGGGCAATGTGGTAGGGGCATGCGTGTTCAATATCTTTTTCATCCTCGGCATATGCGCCACGGTCAAACCCCTCGACACCGGCTCGATTTCCCTCTTCGATTTCTCCGCCCTTGTGGTCGGTGCGCTCGCTGTGTGGGTGTTCGGTGCGATAACAGGCCCAAAGGTAATCAGCCGCCGCGAAGGCACCGTCCTCATCCTCCTCTACGCCATCTACGCCACCAAACTGATTCTCGACCTTCTCCACCACTGAGCGGCGCGTGATTCCGCTGTAACGGTAATGGCTTCTCTCTTTTTCATTTGCCGTGAGATTCCCGGTCCTTGAGAATTGCGGGCATATTCTCTTTTGCCCAGCCAATCAGTGAGGTGATATGTGGGAGTAAAGAACGGGTACGGTCTGTGATGCTGTATTCCACCCTGGGTGGTATTTCCGCATATGCTGTGCGTCTGACAAGGCCATCCTCCTGAAGCGAACGCAATGTATTGGTAAGCATTTTCTGGGATATGTCAGGGATTTCCTTGCGCAGTACATTGAACCGCATTTTCGGGTTTGTGCTCAACGTATACAGTATCAACAGCGACCATTTATCGCAAAAGCGGGCAATGATGTTTCTTATAGGGCATTCAGGGTATAATTCTTCTTTCATAACAACGTGTCACTGAAATTACTCTACAAAGGTAACTAACATTCCCGAAGTGTGCAACACAATCTTTTGACTGTGGTTAAAAATGGTTAAAGCCAATTTTCCAAACGGTTGGTTTCCTGTATTTCTAACCGCGATGAAACTATCTGTCATTCAGGTGCCTTCTTGACTTTAAGGCTTCACAGGCGTTAACTTTGTATCAGAAAACCAAAAGAAATATGATATGAAGAAAACTGCACTCATCGGCGCGAGCGGCTTTGTCGGCAGCGCTATCCTCAAGGAGCTTCTCTCGCGTGGCTACCACGTGGAAGCACTGGTACGCAATCCCGAAAACGTGAAGGTAGAGAACACGCGTCTCACAGTGAAAAAGGTTGATGTGGCGGACACAAAGGCTCTTGCTTCCGACCTCAAAGGGTATGACACCGTAATCAGCGCCTACAATCCTGGCTGGACAAATCCCGACATCTATAATCTGACGTTGCAGAACTACCCGCGTATCGTTGAGGCTGCAAAGGAAGCCGGCGTAAAGCGTCTCCTTATCGTAGGCGGTGCCGGGACACTGTTCTGTGCCCCCGGTCTGAGAGTGGTCGACAGCGGGGTTATACCTGCCGAAATCATGGATGGCGTGAAATCGCTCGGTAAATTCTACCTCGACACACTTAACAACGAGAAATCCATTGACTGGGTGTTTTTCTCACCCGCCGGTTCTTTGGAGCCGGGCGAGGCAACGGGCACATACCGGCTCGGAAAGGATGACCTCATAGTCGACAATGAGGGGAAAAGCCGTATCACGGTAGGCGACTACGCGAAGGCGATGGTGGATGAGCTGGAAAATCCCTCACACCATCAGGAGCGTTTCACAATAGGATACTGAAGAATTTTTCTATAAGGAAAACATCATAATCCCCGCCGACAGCATATTTCAGCGGGGATTATTATTGAGAGGTGATTGGGCTGTCAAACGACATTGCACACTTCAGAATCTCGTTAGGCTACTACGCTGACAAAGGTTTGTGATGATTTTTGTATATTGGGTGTGTAATTCATGAATTATAATATTGAGTCAATATGCGGATTAGCGATAGCTCTCTTATAATTTTCAAATGCCGAGGCCGGGAAGGTGTTGGCATAGCAATAGAGACAACCATGCGGACAGGTGTTGTAAGCGCCGATGTCTTTTGAGAGAATGCAGCCGCACG